>Ga0126339_10000162_pt1 | contig 28979 bp, 18 predicted proteins | sample OrbTmetagenome_2_FD_92532 | JGI IMG/M metagenome (GOLD analysis project Ga0126339, IMG submission 92532) | Coral microbial communities from Petempiche,Puerto Morelos, Mexico - Orbicella T R C metagenome | ecosystem: Host-associated > Invertebrates > Cnidaria > Coral | place: Petempiche,Puerto...
GCTGTCCGCCGTGCACAAGTGCTGCGTGCACCCTCTTCTTCTACCACTGTCTGGCCTGGCGACTTTATAGAAATAGTTCTCCCAGAAGATTCCTTACCTGATGCTGAGTACGCTCTAGAGCCTTGATTTGATGCCACTAACACCCATTCGGCCAAAGTCGTCGACATGTGGCCACCTCCCTGTCTCATCACAAGTGTCGCTGGTAGAGTGCGTATTCCTAACCTCTCAGATAGGCCTTATGTCCTGAAATGAAATTAACACTTTTGCCAGGTCAACCCTGTCTTCTGTCCGTCTACTCAAGATCAGTCTTCCAACCCAGTTGACAACCTTCCGTACCACAAGGTGTGTTCAGTTCCAGTTTCAGAGTCAAAGTACTCCCAGGGCATGCAACTAGACCCCGACAACCCCCTCCCTCCAGACATCACAGCCAAGTTCCGTAACCTTTTGGTCCAGTACAACTCCGTGTTTGCTCCAGCAATTACCGGCTACAATGGCGCCTTTGGTCCCCTTCAGGCAAAAGTAAATATGGGCCTGGTAGAGCCTCCTCAGCGTAAAGGTCGCCTCCCCCTGTACTGTTGCAATAAACTTGTCGAGCTCCAGCAGAAGTTCAATGAATTGGAAAATCTTGGCGTGTTCTGTCGCCCCGAAGACATTGATGTTTCTGTCGAGTATCTTAACCCGTCGTTCCTGGTCAAAAAGTTGTCGGGTGGCTTTCGTCTCGTCACTGACTTCGCAGACGTATCATGTTGATTAATTCACCTTCACAACAATGATTTACTATTATGCAAAAATTACAAAACATGAGTTTGAAATTTATTTTAGACAATCAACTGGAGAATGCCAGGACTGCCAAGAGTATTTTGCCCAATTTCACTTAAGTGAGACATGGACATTGACAAAATCTTGTTTACTTTAAGTTAAGTCAAACATAAACAATTTGATTGTAGCTTGCAGGTAAACAGGAAATCTATAGAAAAAATAAGTATTTCCTTCAATATTTTAAGAATGATTTCAGACAGTTTTGTTTCAATCATGAACCTGAAGGGAAGGGAAGGGAATGTTTTTATTGACAGTTTATAAGGTTTTTTTTCTATAGAACTATGTCCATGGAGAGGAGGCGCTCTATCCACTGAGCTCTCCAGGAGTTCTCGTAGCTCAGTGGATAGAGCATCCGCCCAGTGTTCGGGAGGTCATGGGTTCGATTCCTGTCAGGGACTCAATTTTTCTTTGTCCCACGCTCATGTCATGTTGATTAATTCACCTTCACATTTCATTACCGAGCTTAAAATTCCCCATCTTTATTAACTTATCACTACTCACAATGAATTTGATAGCGTTGATCCTAGCAGTATGCAGGACACCTATCATATATGAACTCAGTTAAATGACCTTGCTCTCCATGAGTTCTGGTAGTTCAGTGGATAGAGCGCCCGCCTGGTGTTCGGGAGGTCATGGGTTCGATTCCTGTTGGGGACTCAGAATTTTTCTTTGTCCCACGCTCGTGTCATGTTGATTAATTCACCTTCACATTTCATTACCGAGCTTAAAATTCCCCATCTTTATTAACTTATCAGTAATCATTGTTATACAACTGTTTCATAATGTTAACTCAACAAGGACCATAACCAATTTACCTTGACCCAAAATGCACTTCTGACTCATATACGTAATTATATTGTCAATTTTGGACTGACTGATAAATATGGTGAACTCTCATTTAGTGATTTTATTTTGAAACAGACTGTTGTTATTCTTTGACACTACATCATGTACAAGTTAATATGATAACAATGGTCCGATTCCAATGAAAATTAATTATTATTCATTTTAGAATTTATAAGCTGTCTGTGTAAACAATGTGTTATTTGATTTTTGTATTTCTTTTCTATTTCGAGCAGTCTGGCCTCGCACCCTGGCTGGGAACATTTTATTGTGTTCTTGAGCAAGACACTTAACTCTCAGTGCCTCATTCCACTCTGGTGTATAAATAAGTACTGGCAAATTTAATATTGCGGGGTAACCCTGCAATTGACTAGCATCCCATCTAGGGGTGGTAGAAATACTCCTAGTCGCTTCATGCTACAGAAACCGGGATAAGTGCCAACCTGATGGGACACTTGATTCATATGCAGACTTTACTTTCACTTCGGAGTTGCTGTTTGCCTCTTTTTTAGAACGAATGCTCATGCAAAACATTTCATATGAAAATGAGTTGATTTTCAAGAGAACAAACCTGCAGGTGACATGCATTTTCATACGAACAGTTTTGCACAAAGACTCGTTTTGCCATAGAGGCAGAAGTCAACTATTCATCCATGAGCTGGCTCAGGGAGCCTTTGATTTTGGACAAGCAGCACCACCGGGGAGCGAACACTGTATCAGCAATAACTGAACTATTGAGTTTAATACCAGCCCACTGTGTGTCGGTTTGTTAGCGTACGTTGCAGGCATAAAACGGGGAAAGTCCCCCTCCTTCCATTCGCGCTTTGCCTTTACCTGTTTAACACCTGCTATGCAGGCTACAGTTTGTCAGAGTGAATTGAGTCTCTTGATCAATGGGATTACCACTTTCTTGTCGATTAGCACTCTCTATTGGTGAAAGGTTTTGTTTTAATTACAAGAGCCGCTACACTTTTTCTGGTCTTTATCTAGCTTGGCTGCAGAGAGCAAAGAACATCTGCACAGGAAGCGTGTGTTCAGAGTACCACAAAAATAACAAACATAACATACAATCCCAGCTACCTTGACAAAAGTCTTTGCTTTTTGTGACGTTCTTGTGTTCAAGTCACAGTACATTCCCGGAACTTTGGCCAATAATGTAATGTTATAATGTAAACTTTAAATAATACTATAGATTGCAGCTCAATGGTGACTAAACTCCACGTAAAAAAAATCATGAAGTTTAATATTGACGACAGCATTGTGATTTAGTATTCCCAGAAGTACAGGTCTTTATAATCCGTTTTTAGGGTTTCTTAAGTATTCTTGGAATTTAGTAATTTTGTGTTCCCGGTTTAATTAATTCAGCATTTAGGATTTTTCGTGCATTCAGGATTTTAGTAATTTTGTGTCCGGGGTTTGTATCCTATATTTTTTAGGTTTTTTTTGTAGTATTCCGGTGTTTAATTTTTTTATCAAAGTGAAATTACTTGATCTCGCAAAATTCATCATGTCCATCATATACCCAATTTGCAGTATTGCATAAGCGTAAGTAGCATACTAGTTGTAGTATGTCCCACAAATATGAGAGTTTGTCTTGATTTAAGACATGCTGTTGCAGTGGTGGGCAGAACAAGAAAAAGAAAGAAATCCAAACAATCATAGGGATTTTATGGTGTATAATTTAGATCACAGAAGAGATGTTTATGTAAAGTAGACGAACCGATTTTTCCCTTTCTGGTCTGCCCCAGTAAATGTGGGAAGAAAATTTAAGGACTGAAGCTGGTGTCCACTTAATAATAGACGGTGTCCGCTTAATAGGGGGTCCACTTCAAAGGAGCTCAGTCATCACTGTGCTGGTGTAGAGGATTCACAGAAAAAATTGTTTGGTGTGCTTGATAGCTTAGCTCAGTCACGAGCACACCTTGTTGCGCATGAATCACGCGTCCCAAAAAGGATAAAGTTTGATTCCTGGACGGGCATCATTTTGTTTTCATTAAATTTCGGCTAATCTTTTACTTTTATAATATTTGCGTTGAATGAAACGATGAAATTTCACCATTGAAAGTATGGTAGAGACCCGTTTTCATTTCGTTCATACCGATCTCTTGCCATGATCGCAAAAGCTTAATATCTTTCTGAACAGAGGAATGTCGTTTAAGATGTGCTACATATTATTTTCAAAAACCAACCAAGACAAGGTCAAGTTTAACAAGATACCTTAACAAAGCATCATCTCATGAATGGTACTTTGTTTAGCATCTGGTTCCAACTTCCTCTGCTTACTTTGAATAGGTTAAAATGAAAAGAAATTGCTTTCCATTAAAATTATGTACTGTAAATGTGAATTAACTTGAAAGTTGCACAAGTTAGGACAAAGCTTGCGCAGGACATAATACTATTTATTAATGCTATTTTTATGACGTGTGCAGAAATTACAAAGTTTACATAAGAATGCTGAAGTAGGCGCTGTAAGTGATCTACAGTAGAATAAAGTTATACCACTTTATAAAAAACAGTTCTCTGTTGCTTCTTTCCGAAAAGAGAGCAATTTGCATTTTGAGAACCAGTGCCAGTGCTGGCTCCCTTCGATCAATAAATATAACTACCAATTCATTAAGTTTAAATTTGTTGGCTATTAAATCCACAAGCAAATATTTCAAACTATCTTATGTTGATTTTTTTGAGGGAGGGGTGGATGTGCACAGGCCTATTTTCAAATGCTAGCCTCCTGCGCAGACCGTCTTTGGGCTCGTCACGCAATCTTCATCCCCAGGAACATCTGCTAAAACCAAGGGCACATTCCTTTCCCTTTGTTTGCGCATGTCCTGATCATGGCTTCGGACTTTTAATGTAGCAAAGTTTTGCAAGAGACTTTTAACGAGTTTCGTGCACAAATTTTCCAGTCAATGGATTTTTTAAATTTTTACTGCAGTCAGATTATGAGCTACTTGTATCAGAAATGCACAAAAATTGGGGGTCACGGACTTTGTTTCAGAGATAAAGTGTGCAGAAAAGTACCATGATTTTGAAAAATTGTCTCATGTAATTCAGCATGGTCTACAGGGGTTTATAGTTAAAAATATCGGTGAGTCAACAAAGGTAAACAATCTTACTCACATTTTGTAGTGGGTCTGTTGCGTAAACTAATATTCTAAATGTTGCCAACTTTTTCACAAAACTTAAACCCCCAAGAAGCATTTGAAACTGCCGCACAGATAAATGATAAGCAAAAAAGAGCGGAATTTGATGGTGCATTTTCCAAAAAAATCAGACTTCTAATTGACTTTAAGACTTTAAGAAAGACATTAACTCCATTAGAAAGAAAGCCGAACAGGCTCTTGTAGGGACCCTAGTGAAATTTCACCGCTGGCATGTAGAAAGGCTTAAGAATAAGTACAGCAAGCTCAAACAAGCTAAGTCTTGCAGAAGTTTCCATGAAACCAACCAGTCTTCCCGCAAAATGCCGGCTAGAAATAGAAATGCGAACGAAGATAAAAAAGACAACAAGCTAGCCGAAGTGTTGAAAGCCAAGATCAGAGAGGTCAATATATTGTTGGAACAAATGAGATCACAAGCAACGAATAAAAAAAGTGAATTTTATCCTGTTGTCTTATCTGACCCTTTAGAAATAAGGGAGGAAGGGAAAAGAAACAACACAGATAACAAAGCAGTTAAAAGCCGGAAAAGATTAGAGCGGAGAAAAATCAGAGTAAAAACACTTTCAAAACAACATTGAGTCATGCAAACAATATATCAAAAACCTGTCAAATACACGGCTGACAAATGAGCAAATTACCCTGCTATCCAGAGCTTTGAAATTCATTCCTGCTCCCCTGACAAGAGAAAACATTATCAGGCACCAGCTACTCAATGATTTCAGTCATTTTACCAGAATGCACCTTAAGTACATATTTCACGGTTACAATAAAAAACCTCATCCTTTCCACATCAAGTCAGACTGGGACCCCCTTTCTAGAAGAAGTCAAATTTGATGTTGCTAATATCAAACTGAACAGGCCGAAAGACAACCTGTCACACGAAGAGCAAAATGCTCTCAAAGAACTATCGCGTGACAAGAACATTGTACTGAAGAAAGCCGATAAGGGTACCACAACTGTCATAATGAACAGAACAAATAAACTTAACGAGGGTCTAGTCCAACTTGATGATATACATAACTACTGACCCCTAGACAAACCTATGGTTGACACCACAGCCAAGAAAGGTCATCAATTGATTTGATCACTACTACAAGGCCACATAGACGAAATGACGGCTAAATGGCTCTCCCTTATGCCCAACCCTCCGTGAATACCAGTGTTTTACACACTTACAAAGATTCACAAACCAACACCTGTTGGTAGACCAATTATATCAGGGTGTGACGGCCCTACAGAAAGGATCTCATTTCATCTGCGAACGGCAGGAGTCGTGCAGGCTAGTCAACACTTTTATCACTTAGATTATTTTCTACAAACTGAAGGCTAAGAGAGAAGAAACAACAGATAAGAAAAATGCAAGCCATGAAGAAAAATTAAAAAAAGGAAATAAAAGAAAAAAGAAGACAAAAAAAGAAAGAAAAAGAAGAAAGAAGAAAGAAAAAAGAACAAGGAAAGAAGAATGTCTTTGTGTATAGCTTTTTATTTTTTACCAGCAATATTTATTTTCACAGTGTTGTTAGTTATTTTGCTTTATTGTAAATACAGATGTATACGGGAAAGTGGCAGAGAGGCGGGACCCCTGGATCAGGCTGTAGTCCCGCAATTATTTATTGGTCTTTTTTATGTTTATGTGAAACAACTTGTGATTCTTTGTCAATACCATTATATAAGAAGAAATATTTTTTTATTTTCAAAGTTTTCTGTCACTGTTAAAAATACTGTAATATGTCACAATTTGTCTTCATTTTTCATTATTTTAGTGATTTTATTAATATTTGTAAATAGTTAAATTTCTTGCATGCTCCTCCTTTACTTGGTTGTGCTGTGAAATAAAAACAAAAATTATCGCATTCCTTTATGACTCAGCAATCAACAGCCTTAAACAAAACCACTTCTTCAACGTTCAACATCTCTTGCAACAACGTTTTCAAGAACAGATTGCTCAATAGCGAGAAACTCGCCACTGGACAAAACGCCTTTTGCATTTTTGTCCACAGAATACCAGCAGTCACTGGCAAGATGATCATTTGAAAAGAAATCTGCGTGCTCCAAGACGGAAAACACATTTGATGTGTCTAAATTTAAATTTGGAAAGCTGCTATGTCTCTTGGTGAGGCTAGGAACCATGTACTTCTCAACCAGATAGAAAACTTGTGCATCACGTTTATGCCACTCAAGTAAACTTTCTCGGTGTACAGGAAATGCGAAAACTCAAGCATACCTTCATATTCGCAGTCAGGGAGATTGATATGTTCTTGTTCAGCCAGTTCACCACCAAACATCACATTGAAAACTAGACTTTTTCCCACCAACAACAACTTATGGGCTGGAACAATTTTGCCTTCAACACAAAACTTTACATCACTTAGCCAAGTACTGTTGAAAAACGCATTGAACATCGTAAAAGCTGTGATGGTGGGGGGCAAAGGAAAGTCTGTGGAGGAGAAAGAAAGAACGAGGACTGCAAACACTCTTGGAATAGCAATAAGTGATAAAATGAACCTTTTAGAAATGCAGTAGGAGTGTTAAAAAGGTTTTCATTGGTAGATTTTGATTTGTTTATCTCATTGCCACCTGTGAACAGCGTTCTGCTTTGAGGCCCAGGTTTGCGCAATAAATATGATGAGCCCTTGGCCGGGCGCTTGGCTCCTACAAATGTGCTACAGCTGTTATTTTCATTTATTTTCACTTGCATTGTTAGCTGATTTTGCAAATTACAGAAGTTCTCCTATCAAAAATAATTGTCCTACAAGACATACGATTGACGAGTCATTTTGAAATAGTTTGTCAGACTGCCCAGATGTATTTGCAGCTAGCTTGTTTCTTGATTAATGGCATTATAACTTTTTTGAGAATTAGCACTCCCTTTTAGTGAAATGTTTTACCTTGATTAATACAAGAGCTGCCATGCTGTTTCCAGTCTTCACCTAGCTAACCTGCAGAGAAATAATACATTAACTGAACATCTGCGTAGGAGATCTGTGTAGGAGAGTCCTTTTTTTCAGGACTGGTACTGTACCACAGTTTCATATTCTTTCACCAAGCGGAGGCATTAGAAACTCTTACATCACATGAAACTTGGGTGCAAAATTGTCATGTTTCCTGAGTGAAAGAGAAAAGCATGTCAGTATTTAAGGCCCGGGAAGGGGGAGGGGACTCCCACGTGAAAAGGTCAGGGATGTTTGTCGTCTTGATTAGGAGTGTCAATTACGGATTCGACATTTGCTTCGAGTATCGATAACTTCTATTGTGCGCTCGCATAATTTGTAATGTTCCCAGGCCTCCGAATAATTGGCTGCTTCTCATCGCTTCCTGCCCAACATGGTCTCACACGTTTCACTCGTAGCGGCGGGTAGCGATGTGCCTACTCTTGTTATCAGAAGAAAATATCGGCTTTCACGAACAAAGAGTGCTTGTTGTTAAGTAATATTTATAAAATAAAGAGGAACCACCAAAGTAGACCAAACAGTCCAAACATGTAGAGTATGTGCACGAATGCACTGCTCTAATCTTTGATTGCTACTAGTAATATAAATAATAATACTGAGGCTGTGCAGGTGGATGTGTCGAAAATGAAGACCCAAAAATGAAGACCAAAGATCAAAGACCTTGTGGTCTAAAACGAAGACCCACCGCTCTAAAACAAAGTCCCACCAATCTAAAACGAAGACCCACTGGTCTAAAACGAAACCCACTGGTCTAAAACCTTTTTTTCTTCAGGGAAAGACTATACACTACGCTAAATTGCGCTATTTCTGTAACGCATAACATAAAATATCATTTGAGCGCGCGACAAACTTGACAGTTACTTTATCTCAGTCGGTACTGCGTAACGCAATTAAATTCCAACAGTATAGAAATATACATTTTAGTGACGATTTTAGTATATTGTCGTCAACAACATTCTATTTTTCAAATGCATATGAGAAAATGACGATGAAGTGACTTCATTACTTTGCTATACTGTCCTTATCATATAAAGGCGCAAAGGTCAACTGTGTATAACTCGCAAATTTATTCACCGCATGCTACAAGAATTTAATTTTCCTGGGAAAATTACATTGTCACTCTCACATGCATCCCCGCATTAAAAATATGATGTGAGCAGTCTGTTATTGTTTCTCTGATCTTCCTTCTGACAGGAAAAAAGTTGATATTTATGCAAATGATGGACTGAAACATGGATGCTCACGCTTCTCGTGGCCACTCGGCATAGATTTCTATTTGATTATTCGACTTATTCTCTCATGGGACTACACGTGTTGTTTCCTTCTGTAAGAAAACTACTCTAACAATTGAAACAATGGAAACAGCCAGTGTTTACTAGCATAGCTACTTCCAAGCGAGTGAGATTTATTAGCGTGTTTATTACACGATAGTTTGCAAGAGGTAAATTTCCCTTGATTTCATTTGCAAGACAATTTGGAACAGAAGTCTATTGTACTAATCAGTCAATCTGTTATTTCACACACTACTACTTCAACGGTCACTCACGATGTATGATTTGCAGTTTCACTTTACGGTTGCTGTGTTTTTTGTTTTATGTTGCCCCTCTGATGGGGCAACATGCTGAAATATTTTGATGAAAGTTTGTGGCATTGCCCATTTCATAATCCAACTAATGAAGACCAGGCACAACAGATCAACCGGAAGTTATTTTACATTTCCTCCCATTGTTTACATCCAGATGTTCATTACTTTCAAGAATTTTACTTTGCTCAACCTTGTTCCCATTTTGTTCCTCACATTTTGTTTTACATTCATGTAAAGAAGTTTGCTTTGCTGTTTACGCCGCCTGCCACCATGTTTTTACTGCACATTATCAACAATGGCCCACCTACCTGAACTGCTCATAATTTCCCTCATCACCAAGTTTATGTTTACTTCCTTCGTCCTATATTCATCATTTGCCTCCGTTGAACACTTCGTGAAACACTTCAACACAGTTGTCTACATTTTCTGCCCTCAACCCATATCTGGACTTAACCTCAAGCCACTATACACCAGCACATTGTGGATACCCAACACACCTCCTTCATCTCCTTCATTTAACACAACTTTAATTTTGGTTATTTTGGCTCTAGTTCGTCTGATAATTTTGTTTTTTAGATTCCTCATTCTTCACCACGTATTTTGTTTTCATTGTGCACCACCAGTGGACCGCAGGAACGCTATTACATACAGATTGCCATCCCTTCCTTCGCCAGCGCCACCATCTTCACCAGAATTTAGGCCTCCTCTACCACCACGATCACTGCCAGAATCTTCTCCTCTGCTACCACTACAATCGCTGCCAGAATGTTCACCTTGTCTGCCAGCTGGACTTTTGCTACAGTCTTCAACACCAGACATTCCTCCACCATCCCCACCTCCACCAGCACTACCTCCTAAAAGGAAAAATCTTCACGAAACAGCTTATCAGAACACTGGAAACACCACATCATATTCAATAACTGAACTACCCTGATATTTATTTATTATTTTAGTTTGTTGATGTTCATGTTAGACTTAAAGGCCCTTTTACACGGGCAATTTTAGGTGCGATTTCAAATCGCATGTGTGCAATTTCAGCATATCGCCAGAGATTTCAATCTTGCAATGAAAAAACAAATCGTAGCAAAAATTGTCTGTGTAAACGGGCCTTTAGAATATATTAAAAACGTTCATTTCATCATAACCGTGACATGCTGCCCATACTATGGATTATTGCTGACGCTAGTAGGTAGCTATATGCGAACTTTGTGACAAAATATTAGTTGTTTTGAGTGTAAAGCCCTTGCTGTAGAAATATTGCCAATTGCGATGCAAATAGTGCTGATTTTCGATATGAGTAACTCAGAGATTTGTTCAAAAGCTTTATTTTGCTCATTCCTTTAACACTTTTCACCGTACCTTTTAGCTTTCTTAGTAGTAATTAGACAGTAACAAATGCAGGTTCTTTTTAAAGCAGGAACATTGGTTTGCTTGAAGTTTTGAATAATCACCCCTGAAAATTTGAGCGCTTTGAAAATTTAAACTGCCTAAAGATCAGCCATTCTTTGACTTAACTTCTTTTGCATAAGTAGTTCAACAGTTCAGTGCTTTCTTTCCAAGGCTCAAAGCAAACAATCGTAGCCGCACTAGTTTGAACTTAGATTATTTCCTAGACTGAAGGCTAAGAGAGAAGAAACAACAGATAAGAAAAAAACAAGCCGTGAAGAAAGATTAAAAAAGAAAATAAAAGAAAGAAAAAAAGAAGAAAAAAAAGAAGAAAAAAGAACAGGGAAAGAAGAATGTCTTTGTATATAGCTTTTTATTTTTTACCAGCCATATTTATTTTCACAGTATCGTTAGTTATTTTGCTTTATTGTAAATACAGATGTATACAGGAAAGTGGCAGAGAGGCGGGACCCCTGGATCAGGCTGTAGTCCCGGCATTTGTGGTCCTGGTGGGGGTACCCAAATGGGTAACCATGCCAAGGCTACTGTGCATGCACTACTATTTCAGTAGCAGGTTTACTCTTGTTCAAGAAACCGCACAATGCTACTTTCCCAGCCCTCAGCTAGCACGCTCAACTGAAACAGTTGAGTTTGGCGTTGTCTAGCTGAGGTTTTATTTTATGTATTTTACTTAATTTGGGGACTCCCAGGGATGTTCCTCGTCTTGATTAGGAGTGTCAATTACGGATTCGACATTTGCTTCGAGTATTGATAACTTCTATTGCATGCTCGCATAATTTGTAATGTTACCAGGCCTCCTGGCCACTTCTCATCGCTTCCCGCCCAACATGGTCTTGCACATGTTTCGTGCGATGCAGCTACTGTTGTTATCAAAAGGAAATATTGGCTTTTATGAACAAAGAGTGCTTGTTGTTAAGAAATAATCTTTATAAAATAAAGAGGAACCACCAAAGTAGACCAAACAGTCCAAACATGCAAAGTACTGTACAAACGCACTGCCTTAATCTTTGATTACTACTAGTAATGTAAATAACAATACTGAGGCCGTGCAGGCGGATGTGTTGAAAACGAAGACCCAAAAATGAAGACCGAAGATCAAAGACCCTGTGGTCTAAAACGAAGACCCACTGGTCTAAAACGAAGACCCACCGCTCTAAAACGAAGTCCCACCGCTCTAAAACCAAGACCCACCGGTCTAAAACCTTTTTTCTGCAGGGAAAGACTATACACTATGCTAAATTGCTCTCATTACTGTAAAGCATAACATAAAATATCATCTGAGCATGTGACAAACTTGACAGTTACTTTATCTCAGTTGGTACTGCGTAACGCAATTAAATTCCAACAGTATAGAAAGACACATTTTTGTGACGATTTTAGTATATTTTGTCGTCAACAATATTCTATTTTTCAAATGCGTATGAGAAAATGATGAAGTGACTTCATTACTTTGCTATACTGTCCTTATCATATAAAGGTGCAAAGGTCAACTGTGTGCGACTCGCAAATTTATTCACCGAGCGTAGACTGGAGCCTATCCTCCCCGATAGTAAACCACGTGACAAGCACTCTGTTCACCGTGACAAATCCAGGAATAAATATCTTAGACCATTACATTGGATGGTTTACACTTCTTGTAAGCCACACAACCAGAAAAAGCGTAGCAGCTCTTGTAACCTAAATGAAACCTTTCAGCAATAGGGAGTGCTAATTGTCTAGAAAGTGAGGATCCCATTGATCAAGAAATGAAGTCGTTTTAGGTATCTGGACAATCTCTCACAAACTGGGCTCGTTACAAGCTCAATAGTTGCGGCTGGAAATAGCATGAAAACCACATGCTCTATGGAGCTAACGAAGCTCGAACAACCTTGGACTCTTGTAAGAGCCCTTTAATAGATCCTAACACTTTGATGACTTAAAAAGTCCTTGTTTATGGTTTTGAAGTAAAAACTTTCAAAAATGCGATCTCAAATGTTTACGAAACGGAAGCCCTTCCTTGGTACCAGAGATTATTAATCAGATACCCCTACTAACTTAATCAATCTTGAGTCAGGGCTGAAATAGGGTACAGAAAATCACATATTTTGGTCTGAAATTGGTTATGGAAAATCACATATTTTGGTCCAGCTGAAACAAGACAAGGGTTCCCAGAAGCTGGCCGCAAACTCGCACCGAAAGTTTCAGGAGCATCCCCAGGGTCTCATCGCCCCATCAGTGAGGCACTCAAGAGTTGATCACAAATAAGAGATGATTGATATCCCTGCTACCTGGCCCTCTTTGAGACATACAAACCAGACGCAAATCAGACTCAAAGCTAATAAACATGTAGCCTCTGAGCGGCCGCAGGACTTCCACAATGCAAGGTAAATGTAATAAATGTGGTCATTGATTTAGATTTTTATAACTAATCTGTGCTGATTGTATTGTCAAGCATCACGTGTGAAGTTGGACATCGCCCTGGCCAAACAGGGTCACAGGTTAGCATAGCACAGCCAGCAAACAAGCATTTGTAATATGCGCCACCTCCCGATCATGAGTTGTTTACACAACGTATTCGGGGTTTTTCTGATTCGAAGTTTCTGTTCCCATCTCGATCAAAATGAGGCTGCAATCACTCCACGTAAAATAACTGTTTAAATATAAGTCTTGAACCATACAGCGGATCAGAGTGACATGTGAACTGTCAAATGAGAGCACTTGGAAAAAAGGCTTTACCGTATTAGTTACCTTAACATTAGCCTCCAGCGCAGATGCTTATTGGGCTCATCACGGCGTGATAAAGAGATTGCTGTTGCGCGTTAGAATATTACTGTAGGTACAAACTTAAGAAAAATGTCACTTTGTAGTTGTTGATATTGCAATTATTTGGCTGCTTCGGTAAGTTTTCAAGACTAGTGTTATATTACATTGTGAGTCCACAAACCAGGCCACATGGGCCAAATAGCTATTTTTAACTTTGTTCACTTGGGCAGAGTTAATTATGCAATCAAAACGTTAATTGAGAACAAAGGCTGGAGATATCTTTTTTTTGTAAATGACCCACTGACCTTGAAGAATATAACAGGGTTTGTACATGTCATGGAAAACCTGGAATATCGTGGAGTTTAAGAGTTTCATTTTCCAGGCCTTTAAAGTCATGGAATTTAATTGTAGGTCCTTGAAAGTCATGGAAAATTAAAGTTTTGTTTGATTGATTTGTTACTGCAGATGACAAGGCAAGGACAATGTAAGATAGCAAACGGCACGCATTTTGGTGGACGCCAGAGTTTGCGTCTGTTGAACTGTTTAAGGTCAAAAAAATACTCCAAAACAAGGAAAGTTTTTAAATTTTTGAAACTGACAGCTAAACCTAAGGTCTTGGAAAACTTGAAAAAGTCATGGAAAGAGTCATGGAATTTGAAGAGCTCAAACGAGTACGAACCCTGTTAATAAACTAGAAGTTGTTGACCTCTCAGGAAACTATTTCATGTTTTTATTAATTAGTTTTGATCTTATTTTTTACAACAGGTTTAGACTTTGTCAGCCAATAAAATTGTACAGGTAAAAGTTTCACATGCAAAATTCCCAGAAAAAAAAAACACCCAAGTGAGATAGAATCCAAAGGGTGTGGACCGATGAACAATCAACACAATTTGTATGTATAAAAATTATCTCATTGTCGTGAAACCATCAGTCATATAATCAACAACAAGTTTATTGATTGGATTATAACTCAATCTGAGACATACACTTATATATTTTACCATTATCATTTAGGATCAAAACTAATGAATCATCAAATGACCAAGTTTTCCAAGAGCTACGCAACTTCTTGCAACTCTATGAGGTTTCAAACTTTGTTGTCGAACTGTATTGTTTGCATTCTTTGATTTCAGTGGTTGGTTTACACAAAAAGACACCATCCTTTACTCTTGCTGATGTTGCAAGTGCCCTGGTTGTTTTTCACTGGTATTGAATTATACTGCATTGAATACTTTGTATTAACCAGGACTTAATAACTTTTGGTTAATTAGCGAAGTTGTGTTTCAGCTGCCAGACACAAACGGCTGTATCATGTTTGATTCACATGTCTTCGTAATAATTACACGACTAGAGAAGGCCGGTTAACTTCTGGCTACTGGCTTGTTTTGTTTTCTTCTTTCCTTGGATGAAACTTCCGACTGACTTCCCGTGGTCACACTGCATCTCTTAGGGATGGTTTGTAACATTCAAATCCTCCAAGCGAGAGCAAAGCACCCTAACTCGTTCTCAGGACGTTATTGTAGAAAGGACTTAGCTAGTTGTTAAGTGTAAAATTATTTCCTTAGGAAAAAGCATCTTATCGCTTAACCGTAGATAAAAGTTTTTGTTGAAATTTACTCAGCTCTTATTGTGAGCGCAATGGGCCACACTTGAAGGGTTTAAGGGCGGCAACTGTTGAAATAATTCTATTTTTTGTCGCAGTGGGATTTAGAATATGGTTACCACCCAAATCAAATTGACATTTTCAATGGCTAACAATCACCCTGCTCCAGCGTGATTGATTGATTGGACCACGAACAAAATCATTTTCTTTACTTTCAAATTCTTGCTGTCATTAGTTGAAAATTCTCGGCTGGCTCTGGTTGAAGTCATTAAACAGAAAAACGTAACATTGTTTATCAGGCGTTAATTCAAGGGCTGGCGTTTAAAAACAATATGAAGCCCCAGACACAGGGTGTAACATTTCGAGCATTGTTTTGCACAAATTTCTTTTTTTTGCTCAATCCCTGGAATTGTTACCCACAATATTGCAGAAGTAGAATTAGATTCTACTACTGCAGGTGTAGTTGCAAGTCTTGGTTTCCCCTTCAATATTGCACGCAGCAATTTCAGTATGGACACAAGATGTAATTGGACAGAATGTTGCACCGTATGTCTGGGCCTTCATTATATAATCGTCATGTTTCTGAATGCCATCTGTCATGTGATATTGGGAAAACAAGTGCAAAAACGACAGAGTGACTTGTCCCCAGGAAATGCGAAACTATTAGCACGTGAAAAAGGCAGCCTGCATGGCTCGACGGTTTAAGCAATTTCATTGACAAAATATAAAATCAGAAAAATTAACCGTACCCACAATCATGACCCTCTTACTAGACTGAAAAATAATGTAAGCATTTAAACAATTGTAAACATATTCTCAAAAATGATATTGCGAAAAAGGATTTTGCCTTCTCATATATGACTATTTCATATATTCACATTCATGAAGTTAACTGTGTTATTGGATAACAAGGATCTCCAAATTATTTACTTTTAGCCGTACATTTCTCCTTGTGCATCCCAGGAGGGATGCTGACACCTCTATTAGATTGGTATACTAGGTAACACTAATCAAAGTTTATTTCCTCTTTCAGATCGCCGGTGAGCTACTCGGACAGATGAGAAGGGCAAAACAAGAATAACGCCATCATTGGCTTCTACGCAAAGCTGACCAACAGTGGTATGTACCATCGAATCAACCACAAATTTTTAGAGAGAGGGCACACTTACTTGGAAAATGATAGAGACTTTGCCCAAATTGAAAAAAGAAAAAAAACAGCAGAAGTTTTTGTTCCAGACGACTGGGTTCATATAATTGAAAAAAACAAACTCAAGGAAACCCTTTGTGGCAACAAAGATGCGACAGGAGGACTTCCACGATTGGAAGCCCTGTACGGAGGAACATTATAAACCAGTATTAAGGGACAATGACGGGGAGAGGGTCTTGCTGAGACATTCACTGGATGAATTTTGGGTGGGGTGAGGAAAAAGGAGAGAATGAAAAAATGGCAATGAAGCACCACCCTGGAGAAGTCTGGGTGCGGTTTGGATTCCAAAAGGATGAACCTTGGAAAAAGATAAAAATAACCAGGCCCGGTGCTCAGCAGACAGCAGCACCACCCAGACTTTACACGGAGCACATTTCACTCAAGTCAGACAAAGTCAAGGACCTTAAAACACTTGCCAAATTTGTTCCTGAGCCCCAGCGGCAATTTTATGTCAACATTTTGAGTAACCCCACCATCGAAGACTCAATCGACAACGAGGATTATGACTAGGCAATTGGCAACCAACCAATTCCTTGATACATTTTTTGTCATATCATTAATAAGTTTGATACAAAACGTTAAAGTAGGAGGTTATCTATCTACATCTACATCTACATTTATTAAGTTGATAAAATCTTGGAAGACATCACATCAACTGTACATAAGAACTAAAATAGAATATATATATGTACATATGCAAAAGTCAGATAAAAGTAAATGTGTCAAAATAACACTATAAATAAATAGTAATTTGGCGTCGTTCCCTTTGAAATAAATTGGTTATCGTCAGCAAAACCGCTTAAACTGCTTAAAACCATTTTATAGCTCTGTACATAAAAAGCCGTAGTTTAATTTTGTCACAGGAAGGTTATTCAAAGAAAAACAATCTGTGCCGTATAGTTTACAAAAACAATCGGCCTTAGTATCCGTGTGCAAAAGGGAAGCTTGTGACATGAAGAGAAGGAAAAACCAAGTCAACAGAAAGAAAAGCGAATCACGCTTATTAGATTCAATCCTTCCACTATTCTAGACTATTGCCAATAACATGTCGCTGTCCGAGTTTTCATTGTTCTCTGTAGTGTAAAGCTCACTGCTTTTTTCAAGTTGTAGATTTCACTTTTTGAAAACGCTGCCCACTTTAAATGCTCAAACTTCACTTTTAAAGACCTTGGAGTTTATTAACGCATGATGGAATTTTAAATCGGTCTATAAATCTTCGGAACTTTATTAATCGAAGGTGGATTTTGATATGAACTTAAACGGTTTATTTTAGTAGCATCGATAGTAAGGGCTATTTTAATGTTTTGGTTTTGAAAAGAAGAGGAGAAATAAACAGGAAAAAAAGGGCTGACGTTGTGTTAAACCAGTCTCACAACAAAATGTCAATTTTTGCAATGCGTGGCACATTATTCGTTTGTGCCAAGAAGACAACATGACCTAATAGCATTAAGTTTATAAATACAATACTTGTATCAGCTCAAACAACTAGCGGTCACTGATTTTATTTCATTGAATTCACTTTTTGAGAACACTAGATGCTAAAATGCTCACTCTTCACTTTAAAAGACCTTAAAAAGTTTATCGAAAAACAATGCATTCTCTATTCTACATTATGTCCTAAAAGTTACCTTGCACTACCTTAACATCGCTTTAAGATTCATTCTGTGGCTTTATTACACTACCACCTCGCAGCCTAGCGTCTCTGTGGGGCTGCTCGTTGGCAATGAATACCATAATTTTTTCCTTGTTTTGTAAAATCCGCCAACAGATATCAAATCAAATGGTATATATCATCTGGTTATTTATAGGAAAATTGTATGATTATCGCAATCAATTACTGATCCATGTTTGGCCATGTTTACCCAAGCGATCTTTGTTGATCTTTTAAGAATTACCTTTTAACATTTTGGTTATGTGGGAGGCAAAGGTCTCCTGAAAGGCTGGACGAAGTCAGCCTGCAGCAGGTCCCTAGGGTTTAAAGCTTCAAGAGGTTTAGTTCCCCCGAGGGCGTTCTGCCACTTTGAATGTGGAACAGGAGTAGGAGGAGGAGTGATTCTTTCCTTTGGCTCTTACATATTGTGATTTCACTGAGCTTGAGAACAGTGTGAAGTACATTTACGATGTAGTCGCCATTACATATGGGAGCATATTTCATGTACACATGCACATTGGCGAATCAAGTGACTTGGGGCCTCTTTATATGAGCCTGGTAACCGGGCTGGCTCGCTTACTGAGAGCAATTTTGTGATCTGTTCGTACGGGAAATTTCAGCCCCTTTGACCAGGGAGAAAGTGAAGTGGTTAATCTTCCCGTGGTATCACATCGAATGAAATCAAACTATATTTTCATCGTACTTAATCGAACGATTAAATTCGATTTTGTTCAGTCATTGAGCAAAACTAACTTTAAAAAACTACCTTTATTTTATCTATTTTAACCCATTGACGCCTGTGCCGCCTGTAACCGCCCGTGCGAAAAACTCCATTTCCCTGTGCCGCCCGTAACTGCCCGAAAAAAAGTACATGGTGACAATTACCTTTCCTACCCTCCCTAAAGACTTTTTGGTTCTCCTACTGTTCTATTGTTCTTGAGGACAAATAAACCAATCAGAATGGGCTGTCTGAGCATATCTTTAGAGGACTTTAGGGGTCCTAGAAAGATGGTTTTTCTTCTTAAAATTGCGCGCTCGAAAAGTGCAGGTAATCATGGCGCGTTGTGGGCCAAATCTAAAAACTTCCAAGGTTTTGTTTTCATTCCTGACATGGATAAATTACTGATTTGGGCTTTAAAATAGAAAGGAAAAATACAAATCAATGTTTAGGTGGCCTCAGAATGGAGGATCAAGGAGTACAACCGCCGCAAAAACATGAAGATCGGAGCGCTTTCGAGTAAGTTTTGACGACAGATTGCAGATTGAAAGCAACTTTTCGGACCTGAGAAACAAAAATGGTAATGTACATTATTGCTTTGAAGTTGAATTCAACTTTTGAAACGATTTGTAAAGCCATGGGCGTTAAAATGACTGCAAAAGCGGTCGGCCAAAACTCAAGCTTTTGCGTTAGCGTGAAGAATAATTTGAACATGCGGTGCATGCAGCGAAGCACGTCTGCAAAATGTTGAACAATTTTTTGCTTTTAAATAGGTTTCTCCGCCTCAGCTTGAATGAAAATTTATTGTTATTGAACTTCGTGTCATATTTCTTTCATTTAGTTCCCTGTATTTGGGAATTTTAGGTTTTAAAAGTGAACAGTAATTTGCACGCTGGATTTCTACATATTTAATTTATGGCGACCTCCAGGCACTTTGTTTATTTGGTTTATTCGCTTCGTTGAAATATTTTTTGGAGTGTTATTCAGCTACTACAGAACCGCTGAGAAAAGAGCTAAATGGCCACTAATTAACACAGTTGAAATTCGACTGATCTCAAAATAATCCGCTTGTTTTTGTCGTCTTTTTGATTTACGACTTTCATCTTTCTTTCGCAGCGTCGTAATATTTTCATCGCACGGCGAAGAAATTACTCGATTTCTTGTTTTCAGATTGAGTTTACATGAGTTCTTCGCTTTTATTTTTCGTTGTTTTCTCAAATGTTAGCCGTTATAGTGCAAGAATGAAATTCTGTCGAATTTGGTTTCATTTTTTGTCCTCCAAAGTCAATAATTAACTCATTTTCGCAAAGTCAATTTTCTCAGCTTCTGTGGGACATTTTGTCGCGCTGAAAAAGAAATAATGTAATTTCTTGTTCACTTATCAGTTTTACACATCAGGTTGAATTCTTTTTGTCAATATTTTTTAATATTTTGACTCTTTAATTATTCAACTTTAAATAAACGATGTCTTGAAACCTGATCTTGTGTCTGCGGTTACTACGCATATGGTTTATTTTTGTGCTTTCGCTCACTCAGAAATATTTCAAAAAAACGCCAGGGAATTAGGGGTGAGTCACGGGCAATTTCATTCAGGCGTCAATGGGTTAACAATGTGAAAAATTATGACAGGGTACCACAAATCCCAAAGGAAAGCAAAACTTTAAAAAAATTGTTCGCTGTGTTTTATGCAACCTACAATAGTATTAGTTGGTAATTTGTGTCCGACTTAACTTCTTTCTGAAGATCATTCCCTTTTGCGGCATGCCTTGTGTTGTACCCATGAATTTTATTTGACCTAGTGAAAAGAGTTCTGATAGGTGAAGGGGCTAATTTTTTCCAAATATCATGCATGAGATTCACAATCGCATCAAAATAGATCATATTTACAGGTAAAATCTTTGATTGAATGAAAAGAGAAATAGCATGAGCATCACTGGGCACAAAACAAATCAGTTGAAGAGCTCGTTTTTGGAGAACAAGTAGTTTGCCAAAGTACAATTTGGCTGCACGACCCCATACACAAATCCCATAGGATAAATATGGCAGAATAAGAGAGCGATAAATCATTAAAAGAGTTTCAGTTATTATAAAAATGTGGTTGTCAATGTAATTATCTTTCAATTCAAATTATGACACGATGAACACTCATAACTATTCAATTCTAATGAAGTAACTAAGAACTTCAAAGCAGTAGCCAGCCAAGGCAACATCAGAAAAAAGACTTTCATATATGTTACTGTTACGTTTACGATTATTTTTCAAGCTATAGCCTCTTACAGGAACCTGTCAAAATTGCTAAAATATCTTATGTGAAATTACACAGCTAAATATTTTCTCCAAGACACACAAATGGACCCAAAAATAAAAATAATAAATAACCCAAATTTAAATTTTTCAGAGGCAAGTGCCTCGGTTTGCCTCATACTGGCTACGGCCCTGAACATTTTTAGCAGAATTCACTGATACTGGTTAATACTGTACACTTTAGGTCTCCACCTCAGCAAAGAAAGTGTTTCTTAAGGGGAAATTCCTTGGATAACCTCAAACACCGATCATACACAACAGTTAGATCACACTAAACAAACAATCCCACCAAGAGCAAAATGCCAAATATGTTTTCACTTGCTGTAGCCACCATATTGAATATGTGAACAGCAGTAGCATTATTTTTCATTCAACAACAATTACACCAGTGGCCCCTCTTTCACCCTAATTTTCACCTTAACATGTAAAAAAGAACTTACTCTAAGTGATTCGTGTCTGTGTACGTGACAAATGTAAATATGGGGCTCAAAACTTTGCCGTAAATGACCCATGAAAACCTACCTCTTCGCGTTGAAAACACTGGTTCAAAAGCACAAACGTCACTTCAGAGCCTAATCACGTGATTTCTTCATGTTTGCTGTCAGAGGGTTTTGCCGAAAAATCTGGTGCTAAATGTCTCTAATTTTACAAATACAATACTTGTATTGGCTCAAACAACTAGCATCGCTGATATTTGCATTTTGAAAACGCTTCACGCTCAAATGTTCAAACTTCACTTTAAAAAGAGACCTTGAGAAGTTTATCGACGAGGGCATCGTTAAATGGGTGAATCTTTTGATACACATTGAAAGTTATTAATCAAAGGTGTATTTTGATGCGAACTCAAATGGGTTATTTTAGCACTAGCAGCCTGGACAGTACAGGCTATTTAAATGTTTTGGTTTCAAAAAGAAGAGGAGAAATCAACAAAAAAAACAAAAAAGAGGGGGCGGCATTGTGTCGAACTCGACCCACTATAATTGTACCAGCTCTCAGTCTGCATAGCACTTTAATCGCCTGTACTAACACAACAACATATATAAAAGCGACTTTTTTGTGACTGGAATACTTGTATCGGCACGAACAATGAGTGGCTAATGTGACGCTTTGTTGATTTCATTGTCCAGCAAAACAAAAGGTTTCTTTTGTTTTGCATTCAACAAAAAGATGCCGCTAGAAAAAGTGCCTTTTTTGCATACGTTATTTCTCAAAAACAAAGAGCAACCCAGCGAAAAATAAATTACAGGGCAATGTTTTTAAGCTGAAATGAAGTCCACATGCAAAAATTCAGCTAATTTGGAGCAAAAAAAGCAACCAAATTTGTCACTCCTCGCCTTTTATGACTAGCTTCTTCAAATGAAGTTTATAGATTGTACCTGTGTACCTTGACGTTATTCAGAGGTGGAGTTATTTTGTGAATGTGTTCACTAAAGTACTTAAAGTACTTGTACAGGTGTAAAGAACAATGCAATAAGGTCTACCCATCTACCATGTAATTGGCATGCAATCATGCGGGTGTCCAATTACATGTATCCAAATTAAAACCTTTTGTAATTGGATACTTAAGCCATTCACAGATCAATAATTATTATGCATGCTTTAATGGTTGAATGTCAGATGGCATCCATTTTCAAAGCAGAATAAATTTTCCTTGTGCAGGAACAATTGCATTAATATTCATGCATTATCAAGTCCAACTGGGTCTTTCCCAGGTTCCACATGGTTCATTGATCAACAGAACAGAAATTTGAACAGTATCAATTTCTGTTTTGTTGCTCCAATTTCTGTTGCATGGTGTTCATGATGTTTTAAATTCCATTCTGCTTGTGTAATTTCAAATCTCTCATCATAAATTCTATTCTGTTTGTTCAATTTTCAGCAAAGAATTTATAAACTACATGCAGGTTCCATATAACAGAATTTGGAACAGGATTTTGGTGGCGATGACCGCTCATAAGAATCAACATGATTCTCCAATTGTTAATGTCTTAAATGAGAAAACTTCAAGATGGATTTCTGAGGTATTGTACGTTATGAATGTTGCTACTATTCAATAACTGCTTGGCAAGAATGATTGCTACAGTTTGCTTTTTGATATTGTTCTGAATTATTCAGGGATCTCTCAACAAAGCTATGAATAACAACAATGGTAACCAGTATATACTCAAAATAAGGAAGATCACACCAATGAAAGTGGCACAATATCCAAAATGTTGTTGCAATAATTTTTCGTGTTGAAAAGGCAAGTCTGGGTTTATTCTTGACTGCTCAAAAAATGACTGTTGACTTGTTTGTCAGAGTGGTCAATATTGCTGCAAAAGTAACGATCCCATGTTGTGCTCAGAAAGAAGGTACTGGCAAAAGGGCTGGCCTTTGCAAAGTCCAAGATTGCTCTTTGATGTTAAAAGCTACTACAAAAGACGACTGCAAATTTTGTGGACACCAATGACCAACATTCTGAAAACAGTAAAGAGGATTCTGACTTAAGTGAGGTGGAGTGGGATGACAGTAGGGTGGATAAGCCTGATAGCATATTAGCAGAGCCCTCGTTGAAAGTTAAGGCGGGGTTTCACCTGAATTTTGTGAAAACATTTTGTTTTTTCTCAAAATTGCAACTTTGACTATTTAACATTGGGAAAGGACTTTTTCATTTTTCTTACCATTTTGCGGTAAATTAACAGTCAATTTAAAAGAGGTGAAAATCTGGGGATGTGTTACCATGGCCACGATAATAGCATTTTTTGTTTTTCTTGGCTGTTTATGGCCTTTTCTGACTGATTTCTCAAGGAAACAGAATGAGGTACTTGGTGACACATACATGACGGAACATACTGCGAATTGCACCCTGGAATATATTTAATATTGAAACCGAAGGTTGAGATCACTTTTTGAAATACGTGTGTTCAAGAGTAGTGAAAATATTGTTGTAAATGGCTGGGAAAAGGCAAAGAAGCCTCTACAGACCAAAAAGGGAAGGAAAAGGATTTGGTGGGTGTAAAAAAGGGAAAAATTTGGGAAAAAAAGCATCACAAGAAGTAGAAATCGATCGAGCAAAACCGAGGACCTCTCACGAGGGAGCTGACGCTTCAGACTCTGAGGACTCCGATCAAACACTCAGTTCATTGATGAAGACAAAGCTGTTCCATTCAACAGAAGAATCACTGAATAGCTCGGATGAAGAATCAACTGGGCAATGCGAAGCAACTGGCTACAGACTAATTGATTTGCAAAGTCTATCTTCAGTGCTCTCTGCAGCACACAAATGCAAAGAAGGTGAAAAAATTACCTTGACAGATTTTACCAAACCATTTGATTGTTCTTCTGGGCTGAAAAACAAACCGATTTCAGTGTATAATTTAACTTCGTGATTTTGTCGCTTTGATTTTGTTGTTTGTGCTTAAATATTTTGGCACTTGTATTTCTGTATTTATTGAACTAGGAATTTTGTTTTCAAATGACATGCAACAGATGCCACACTAGACATTTCAAATAAACAGTGTCTTATACTGGATGTCTTTTTGTTTCTTCAAGAAACTGAAAGTGGTCAGGCAGGGTTAAAGTCTGACCTTCTCCTCATTTGCAGTGCTTGTGACGAAAGCACTTCACTCCAGACATCTGCCAACATCACAAAAAGGGGAAAGTCCATCGATGTAAACAAAAGAGCTGTTTTCCACTCTCTGGAATTGGGGACTGGTTATGAAGGGCTTGGATCCTTCTGTGGAATCATGAACATGCCTTGTATGTCGACAAGTGCCTACTACAAACAGGTAGACCGCATCCTAGGCATTGCACAAGATTACACAATGGAAGAGCTCAAAAGTGCAGGTCAGAGGCTACGAAACATCATCCTTGATGAAAATTCGGAGCTTCACATTAATGAGACTTTGGATGCAGCTGTTAGCTTTGATGGCACCTCAGCCAAGCAAGGCTTTACCTCTAACAGGAGTAGTCTTTGCAATCTCAGTAGACAGTGGTGAGGTTTTGGACTACGCTGTCTTGTCAAAAGCTTGCCAAGTGTGCTCGCAAAGAGTCAAAGTTTGAAGGGGAAGACGAGAGCTTTCAGGAGTGGAGGAGAGAACATGTGGCCTCTGGTGAGTGCGATATTAATTTTAATGGTAGCTCATCAGCCATGGAAGCTGAAGGAGCTTCTATCCTTTGGAGAAGATCCACTGAAATGCATAACATGAGATACAAGTGGATGGTCTCAGACGGGGACAGCAAAGCATTCAACACTGTCAAGAATGGTGATTAAGTTGGATTGTGTTGGCCATGTCCAAAAGAGGATGGGCAAACACCTTTTAAACTTGAAAGCATGGACAAAAGGCAAACTGGAGGATGGCAAACCCATATGGGGGCATGGCAGGCTCACTGAAACCAAAATTAGGAACCTACAAAAATATTATGGCCTAACAATACATCAAAATACTCTAAAAAAAGTCCAATCCAACTGACAGAGAAGTTGATGTTGCCATCTATACCATGAAGAAGAATATCATAGCAACTCTTAACCACAGTGTTAAGGGACAGGATCCTGCTAAACAGAACCACTTCTGTCCTGTTGGAGAAACTTCATGGTGTAAGTGGCAACAGGATCAGGCAACAGGGACAAGCACCTACAGAGATGATGAGTGTTTGCCTGAGGCATTTCTTGAACTTGTAAGGCCATCATTCATGACACTGAGTGATACAAAACTTCTCAAGAGATGCATTCGTGGGACCACTCAAAATGTAAATGAGTGTATCAACTCTATGGTTTGGGTGCGTTGCTCCAAGCATAAGCATCATGGTGCTAAGGTCATTGAATACTCTGCTGCCTCAGCTGTTTGCCACTTCCACAAGGGAGCAGAATGTACAAAGGACATCATGGATAAACTTTCAATTTCTGGTGGGACACACACCAGCCATGCCTTCAGGCTAAAGGATAACTAGCGTTTGCAGAAAGCAGACAACCAAGCTACGGCCAAGGAAAAGAAGCGCCGCCAGTCAGTCCACCTTGTTCGCACACGACGAGAAGAAGTCCTTCAGGACCTTGAAGGAATTACTTATGAGGCTGGGGGATTCTGATTGGTTACCTGTTGCCTCTAGAAACTAAATCTGACTAGTTTTCCAACCATTAATGTTTTTGTTCAAGATTCATCATAATATATAATCTGTTATAAACTTTAAGTCTGTTTTCTCAAAACGACAGATTTTCACCTTTGAGAAAAGATATCTAAAGAAGGATTTAAGCTATTGACCTGAAATTTTCAGGACAGTTATGCTCATTTAATAAATTGATATAAATGAAGGAATTTTTCAAAGGCTTGCTGGGGAAAAAATGACCAATTAATATTCACCTAGTTTTTCAGCATGTAACTTGAGATGGTTCCTTTGATGTGTGATGTTATAATTTTGTAAAATCCTTCATTCATATCAACAATTAGTTCTTATTCTTCAAAATGACATAAAAAGTTTATTTTCTATCAAATTTATAAAGAGAAATCCATGGGTTTTGCACTGCAGGTGGTACTTTTGACAGCCTGGTGTCAAGTTACTTTTGCTGTTACGCAAAAACAACCATTTTTAGAATCTTTGGTTTGTAAGCTTTCCAGTGATATATAGTTTGCCATGGTTTGGATTAAAACTGTTAGAGCTACTGAAGATACAAAAAGTGTACTTTTTTCAGGTGAAACCCTGCCTTATACCAGTTCTCTCTTTTGATGGTGATATGACTACTTGGATATTCCTGGCAGAATTCAAGTCAAGCAACAATGGCTGTAGTTGTAGCAGTGCTTGCAGTGATATTTCCCTGGCTGTGGCTCACACGTTTTTAACTTTAGCCGTTCATTTTCTGCTTGGAAGCCACCTGTCCCTCCGTTGGACCAAGCTTTTGTGTTTTGCCACAGCACTATTTGAATGCCATAGAAGGTGCTGAATTGTTCTGCAGTTATGACCCTGTCAGAGTTGGACAGCCATACCCTGTAAGAATGTAAGACCAGCATCCCTTTTCCACCATCGAGCAGCAACTTCATGTCAGAAGAACAAAAAAAAAACAGTGCGGCACTATTTATTCATGATGAAAAGGCTGTTGCTTTTCAGTTTGTCCAAGATAGCACTATCTAAGCTAGCATATGGTACAGCTATTACAGTTGCTAATAGCTTAACTTGTCTGTGTCACGCAGTTTTAGCAAATTTACCCTTGTAGAAAGTTAGCAATTCAATTTAGGTTGTTTGAGTTGTCTAGCAGGCTTTCTAACTCCACTGGATAAGATGTTGGTCTATCGCTAACATCCGTGTCCTCCCCTTCAACACTATGCCAAGTTGCCCTGCAAAATTTTTTGTGGTAAAATGGTAAATTACTGTTAATTTTGAAACAACATAGGTTAAGTTAACTTAAATTAATCTTATGCTATAGAATACAATTAAAAAATAAAAACAAGTGACCACATCTTTTTGTTTTGCTTGTTTTTACTATGTACCATGCATTGAGCATAGTTCCATGGCTGTATCCTTTGCCATCAAGCCAAAGTGCCAAGACAAGTGTTAAGTCAAGATTTTAATCCTATAAGGCCTAAGAATGTGAATTTACACTCCATTGTAAAAGCTCTGAAATCGGAAAAGTGCAAATCAGCACTCTTTCAGATACCATCTTTTATTGTTGCTCAATGGTTACCAAGCACTATCACCCAATCAGATGAAGTGTCAGATTGAGTCTTGCCAGGCTAATGGAATGGGTTTTATACAAAATATGTGAGAAATCTGACTTTGTTCACATCAGTTACTATTTTTTACTACTTTTATTTACCCTATTACTATTTCAATCTGCGAAATGGCAGCTGTAGATACTCTGATGAATTGGACTTTCAAGACGAAGAAGGAGACAATAGTGGCAGTAAAAGCGACAGTTTCATTTCAAATGTAAATACTGATGATCTTTCTCGGAAGATGAAGGCAATGAAGACAGATGGAGTCGTGATCCAGCACCGGTAAACACAACTCCTTTTGTATCAAGAACGGGAGCTGTTAGTAGTATTCCAGTAGACAGCACTGCAAAAGACTTTTTCAACCCTTTTGTCTCTGATGAAGTGTCTGAGGCCTTTGTGGAAGAAACCAATCGATACACGAGGCTATGCATTGCGCATAAACCAAATCAAAGATTGCAAGAAACTAACATGGAACAAATTAAGCTCACTTCGGGCCCAACATTCTGTTTTGTATCAAGAAGCTTCCTGATACTGACTTGTATTGGTCAAAGGATGCAGCTGTTGGTGTTCCTTATGTGCAAGAAGTAATGCATAGAGTAATTCATATCAATGACAATGAAAAGGCTGCTCAACACAGACACCTTAACCATGACTAGCTATTCAAAACTGGTCCTTTGTTTGAGGCTATCAACAAAAAGTTCTTGAAGAATATCAACCATTCCAAAACCTCGATGAAGCAATGGTCGCATAAATACACGCCAACTCATGTCTATCTCTCACTTTACAGGGGAACTAGCAACGAAACAATATCTCCCCATCAATCCCGAGAAAAGGGGAATTAAAGTGTGGTTGTGTGGTGACGTGTCAAATGTTTTTTATTTTATAAGTACCGAGATTTAACCACAGAGATGACAGTGATGAAAAATTGTTCTGTCTTTAGTCGCAGCCAATCAGCGACGCGAACGATGAAATTTCACTAATGAAAAATCATTGTTCAACAACAACTTAAAGGCAGAGTCCCTTCAGACGAAAGAGTGGTTCATGGTTGGTCCTGTTGGCATAAACAAACTTAACGATCTCATGAAAGCTATGGCTCAAAAAGCAGGAATAAACAACGAACGTCTCTGAAATCACCGTGGTAGAAAAACTATGATACAAACACTCAGCGAAAATGATATTCCACCAACTCATATCGCTCAGTTGTCAGGACATAAAAATCTAAAAAGTATCGAAAACTACAGCAAGGTCTCGACAAAACAGCAGATGAAAATGTCTCAAGTTCTTAGCAGTGTTGTAGCTGGTACTGCA
>Ga0126339_10000163_pt1 | contig 28978 bp, 19 predicted proteins | sample OrbTmetagenome_2_FD_92532 | JGI IMG/M metagenome (GOLD analysis project Ga0126339, IMG submission 92532) | Coral microbial communities from Petempiche,Puerto Morelos, Mexico - Orbicella T R C metagenome | ecosystem: Host-associated > Invertebrates > Cnidaria > Coral | place: Petempiche,Puerto...
CACTCACTCACTCACTCACTCACTCACTCACTCACTCACTCACTCACCCATTGACCCGTCCATAACATACCCGACGCGCCGACTAAGAGGTATTTTTTTTTACAAAAAAATAACTCAAAAATGCTTACGATCCTGGGTTTTTGACTAGTTTGTTGATTCTACAAATTTTGTGCCAAATGTTACCATAGTAATTTTGTTATTTCACTGAAATGTGAAATTATAACTAATGCTGAAATTTTTGACCAATGTTAAGGAGTAATTTATTTTTCACCCATGATGTTATACTGGAATTTCTCCTTGTAATTTCCTGAACTGCTGTAATAAATAGATAGAGATCCTTTCGTGCCAAGGCCCCGCCGGTTAAGAGGGACAGATAGGTCTGGGTACGAATGTCCCAAACAAGGCCGGTTGGGACGTCATGGCGGACTCAGGAAATTACAGCGATCAGGAAAAGGCTTTAGAATACGTTAAGTCGCTCATCAGACCTTTCCCGGATTTCCCTGTGCCTGGAATTTTATTTAGGTGAGTTTGTGCCCTTACAGTCAGTAGTGCAAACACATTATTATGAAACCTTTCGATATCGGTGCGCGCAACACTGATAAACTTCGGGTGCCAGTCATGTGTTCGAAGAGTTCTACAGTTCTTTTGTGTAGACTGTGCGGTTGATAATGTTTTTCAGTGTTCTTACTGCCGCAAGACTCCACATTAGTCGTTGCTCTGCGTCTTTGGTGAGAGGTAAAAGCGGACAATTATTATATCCGGGTAGGGTGGGGGCTGGTATATGATAGGTATGGGCCGACCCTGGCGTGTATCTTCGTGGGTCCTGCTCCCGGGAAATTGTGAAGTTAAGGTCCTTGGGAATGGAATTTCCAGCATTTTGAGGGGCGATTAGAAGCTGTTTAATTACTGTAGAATTATGTTAATCTCTCATTATCATTGTTTGTCTAATCGGAAGAAGAAAGTTGAAAGTTCAACTGATTAATCAGAATCTTGAAAGACAGTGCAGTGTCAAAGTGTCCAGCAAAGTCAAATCTGGAATTCTAGTTCAACCACTACTTACAAGTATAGTGGCTACATACTTATTAGGCCTTTACTCTTGCCTTGCTGGCGATCCTTAAACTGGTCAGTTTGCTGCTGTTTTGAGTGTCACCTCTTAAAAATATTTTTGTCACTGGTGTGTAAGGTCAACTTTGAGGAATTGGATATGCTGGACTTCGCCAGAAAATAAGAGGACTTTGCAGCACCCCATTTAAGATCTTTGAGGATCTGTATCAAGATCCTAAAACATAAATAACGGAAAAGCGTTCTCAAGTCGAAATACTCAGAAAAACAATTTTCTGAGCCTTCAACGGGAGTTGAACCCATGACCTTCTAGAAATAACGGTTGGACACTCTAATATATAATATAATTATAAGGTTGCTGCAGAAAAGTAGGGAAACCAAATGCAAGGATGAAACATGTTATCATCAGAATTCTTATTTCAAGAGATGCTAATGGTGTACAATTTTTTTAAAGTAGAATTGTACAGAAATTATTTGCTAGGTGTTTTGACTTGCAGTGTTTTAGTTTTTGAGTGTACCAATATTATTATTATTATTTTTTATCATTAGGGATATTTGCCCAGTTTTAAAAGACTGTAATGCATTGAGAACAGTGACAGATCTCTTTACAGATCATTTGCAAAAACATTTCCCAAAGATTGATGCTATTGTTGGTAAGTGTTATGACTCTTGTTCAATTTTCATTTCTGTCTCAGTAATGTGCTTGTTTGCAGTTTGTTCCAGAAAATAGCTATACTTCCCCACAGAAGGGATTGGAATTTCCTGGGGGTAGGGGGATATGTAAGACCAAAAAATTTAAAGAAATGTGTGAAGCTTAATAGTGGACTTTCTAGAGGGGTGGGGTCTTAGAGAAAATCTCTTCCATGGGGGAGGTATGGATATTTTCTGGAACTACACAATAATTAATTATTAATAAATGATAACAGACATGGAATAATGTATAATTTACTGCCTTCAATTTTTTTTTTTTTGCAAGTCTGCTCTGTATGTATTTTCTTGTACAGCAAAGAATTTTGGGAGGTGCGGTGACCTCATGGCTGGTGCACTCATCTCTGGATCGAGTGGCTTGGGTTCAAGCCCTGGCCAGGGACATTGTGTTGTGTTCTTGGGCAATACACTTTACTCTCACAGTGCCTCTCTCTACTCCAGTGTGTAAATGGGTACTGGCAAACTTAATACTGGGGGTAACCCTTCAATGGACTAGCATCCCATCCAGGGGGAAGTAGAAATACTCTTAGTCACTTCATGCTACAGAAACCGGGATAAGCCCCTGCCTGATGGGCCACTTGGCTCGTATGCAGACTTTACCTACCTTATAGCAAAGAAGTATTATGTAACAGCAGAAGAGTTAACTTATATTTTTATGACTTGCAACAGGACACCATTGCTGTAAACCACAAGAATCCTAACAAACTGCAGGCCTCGAAGCAATGGTTTATATGTAGTTGTTTATCTTTTATGTTGCAGGTCTTGATGCCAGAGGGTTTTTGTTTGGTCCTCTTGTGTCAATGAATCTGAATGTGCCCTTTCTACTAATACGCAAATCAGGAAAATTACCTGGACCAACCATCAAGGTTTCATCTACTAAGGAATATGGAAAAGTGATTATCTATTTTGAAGTTCTTTTCTCATCATTACATTTATTTATGTATGACTTGGAATTAACACTATAAAACTAGTGCAAGGTTTAAAAATAAAATTTCTTTTAAAAGGATGTCCTAGAGATTCAAGCAGATGCTATACAGAAAGGACAAAAAGTTGTTGTTATTGATGACCTTCTTGCAACTGGAGGTAAGTTAGTAGACCTTTTGTGTGTGATGTTATTATCAAACATGAGCTCGGCAGTTTCATTAATGAATTCAGCAGGAGGGCAACTGGTTTTCATCAAAAAAAAAATATTCTGAACTGAACTTCTTCATGAGAAGAACCTTCCTTGAGATGGGCAGAGTGTCACTATTAGTATATCTCATATTACTTAGCAATGCACTTTTCAGTGCATAGTTAATTTTCTGAGAGGCAGGATTTTGTTTGGAAAGGTTCTCTGAATGAGGAACTAAAACTGAGTAAGTAATATACAGCCTTTCAAACACAACTGGCTCATAACTCTGCAATAAACTCTGGATCTGTAGCATGAAAGGGTTGGGAGTATTGCTACTCCCTCCTGGATGCGTTGCTAGACACATCACAGGTAACTCTCAGCATTGTCTCAGCTGTCCTAAAGGTTGGCACACAAGAGGGGACTAGTCGCTGCGACTAGTTCCTGCAACTAGTCCCGTAAAGAGTTTAGATGGAGGGACTGGTCGCAGGAAGTTGTCCCACGAACAGTTCTGAATCACACAAAGCATTTTGAGGAACAAGTTGCAGGGACTTGTACCAAAAATTCAAACCAGTTAGAATTTGTGCGACTAGTCGCAGGGACCAAATTTTAGTCCCTCAACTAGATTTTGTGGTGAAAATGGCTAGTTCACACAATGGGACTTGTCCTTGCGACTTATTGTAGAGACCAGTCGTAGAGACTAGACACCTCTTGTGTACCAACCTTAATGATTTGCTGATATTAAATCGGTTTATGTGCCTGGGTGGTGAGATGCTCTGTGAGAGACTGAGTGAAGTGTCTTGCCCAAGAACACAACACAATGACCCCAGTCAGGGATAGAACCCAGAGTACTCAATCTGGAGTCCAGCACACTTATCATTTAAGGCCAACATATCTCCCAAAGAGGAATTAAAAATGGATCTGTTGATTAATTCTTTGACAGGCACCCTTCAAGCAGCATGTCAACTGGTGCGTGAGGCTGGTGGGGAGGTGCTAGAGTGTGTTCTCATTATTGAACTACTGGAGCTCAATGGAAGAAGTAAAGTTCCTGCTCCTTGCTTTTCTCTGGTGCAGTTTTAGACCATGGGAGGTGGAAAAAATCTTGACTGATATATAATATATAGATATAACTATACTACATATGTTGGTGAGCTGAAAGGGATTCAAATGATTGTTAAAATGGTTGATGGAGTGAGCTAAGTGTGGCAGGTATTTTTTGTAGATTTTTGCAGGTTTACAAAGTCTTACTTGAAAGCACTTGCTATAGCTAGACATATATCGTGTAACCCTTTTATCGTACTAAACAGCTAATAATTTATGACTTTGTGCTATATACTAGGGTATTCCTCAGGCTAACGGAGTGTTATTTACTGTAGACTAACCGACTGCTACATTTTAGGCTAATTGTGGTGCCAGTTTGGCTGACTGGAGGATTATTTAGGGTAATTTTGTGTCACTGATTCCATGCTAGGATGAACAGTTCATATTAGAGACAGTGAAGCACCTCATGGTTTTATGGTATTGTAATAATATCTAGTGAAATTTCAACCTGAAAATCTGTTGCAAAAAATACCTGGTGGGTAAAGTGGGAAAACGAATGAATGAATGACAAGTGGGTATGTTTCTGTGTTTAACTCTCTCATTTTCCTTATGATGGGTAAAAGAAAGCTACATTGGAAATCAGGGTTGTTGTGGCTTGAACTTTTAACTTGTGTATTATTTTATAGTTCATATACAAATCAGGGTTGCTTACCATTTACAAAAACCATCCAGTTGGAAATTTCAGGCATAAACATTAAACAATTAAATGTGACATTGCGAGAGAGGGAATGGCTATAAACTATAGCCACATCAGCTAGAGACTTAGAAGAGAAGAAAAATAGCATCACCTCAAATCGCAACTCATATTTTCTGAAGCATCCCAAATGGAATGGGGCGAACCATTTGATTTTCCAACTGGAATTTCTGGTTTTCCCATGTAAATGGTAAGTACCCCAGGGCAGGTTTTAATGAAGTTGTCAAAATAAGTATTAATCTTCTGCAAATATTGTTCACTTTTCTGGTGCAATTTATTTGATAAGACAAACAATGTATTTTACTCAAATCATGCTTGAAGTGATTCTTGTAAGATATTTTGTAACTACTTGTCTTAGTGCAACACTATTTATCCTATGGATTGCACATACAAAAACAGTTAAATACATTCAGGGGCACACAACAGATCTGTTCACTGAATATCTTTTCACTAGCCGATTTCTTGCTGGCTGGAAAATCCATGGCCAACCATGCCACCAAGGTTAATCTAAAGCTAAGCCGGAAGTGGATACAGTGGAACCCTGCCTTAGGGCCACCCCGGTAATACGCCACCTCATTATTATAGCCATTTTCTTCTGGCCTGAATGAACGCTCAGTCACTTTTTTTCCTTATTTAAAGAACCCCTTTAATACGGCCACCCTGTCAATACGGCCAGATTTTTATGGCCCTGTGGTGACCGGATTAACAGGGTTCCACTGTATTTCTTGTGGGTTATACTTGTAGGTACCATGCAAGCAGAGCCTTTTCTTACTGCACCATTCTTTTATATGCTTTGTACAAAAGGAGATAAAAGAGGCTCTGCTTGCATGCTGACTTGCAGGGTGGTTAAACTTTGGTCTGTGATATTCTCTTCTTCTCAACCCCACACTAATGTATGTAACCTTTCGGTGATGTGTTTTCTGGCTGGCAAATTTTTGCCAGGAAATGTATTTGGATGTAGAAGTTGAGATATTTCTGCTGGGAAAAAGGGACAGATTTAAATTTACCATCAACTAGGGAAAAAAAAAAATGCATACTTATTCTTTCGTGGCCATGGTGGTTTCAGATGAATTTCTAACAAATTTAGCTCGTTATGTTTCCCCGTACATTCTGAACTTTTGCTGACAAAATAAACTAAAATGTACATGACAAGGATGCCTTGAATGATTCTTGAATAAGTTACAGTGGGAGCCCATTACTAGGAGTGTGCAACTACCCCATATTCCTGTCACAGCGTTTTCACATAATTTAGCGCGAATTCAGATCCCCGCAGGAGCCTCAGTAACCAATCACAAGCACGGACTTAATTTTATGTATTTAGTATGTCCACCTGAGGCCGCCCTTTTTTCCTTACCGATGAGCGCTCATGTAGACCGGAACTGACCTACTTCGCGGGAAAAGAAGCCAAAAAATAGAGCAGTCTATGAAAATGCCGTGACATAGGCTTAGTATGGAAGATGCACGCTCCTAGTGATGGGGTCCTGTTTACAGTGATTACACTAACAGCATAACGACATGATGTGGACATAACAGGTAGAAAAGATTAGCCTTTCCCTATGTCATTATGCTCCTGTTATGTCGCTATGTTGTGTTGTTCACGCTGCAGGGCACTAAAACATCAGTTTGCGTGACCTTGCCGTTACGTTACTGGTGTGAGGCAGACGTTACTAGTGTGAGGCATAACACAGTACATTCTTGCACCTAGCGAACCGTTGCAAAATAATTTTCCTATTGTTATTCAAGTTTGCCGCAGACATTCTTAAATTCTAGAAGCAATTTTCCTAAGTTTTCAAAACGTTCTATCCAATCAGAGCGAAAGAATTTTCTCCTTCACCAATCGATTTTGTGCGAATTTTTTGTGGGCTGGCCAAGGGACGGTCAAGGTAATTATGTTAAGTTGTTGTTAGCACTCAGTGCTTCTCTCCAGCCAGGTGCCGGTATAAATGGATACCACCGATCTTCTTTTTTGTCGCGTCTATGGACCTTGACCGCTCCGGCTCGGTCCGTAAACATCCAGCCATCTTGACCTCACGATTGGTCAGTTACCTATATGCATAGTACCCTAGCCTAAGAATTTATCCATCTCCAGGCTGAGGTGGAGGCTCGATCAATTATCTGAGTTTGACGGAAATCTTTGCCATTTGCCATAGCGTCAACTTTGGCATTTCACGCGCGTGTTTTGATAGGCCGTATCAACCAATCGAAAAATTGCAAAATATCTAGTTTAGAAGCGAGAGCGCCTGGTTCCAACTTGGTTCGCCGCTACTGTTGAGTCTGGGAACGAGACGAACTGCACATGCGCTTGCTTTTAGGGAAGAGCGAAGCGATCCGGCGGGAAGGAGTCTGGTGAAGAGGCTACTTTCATTTCATTGCCTACTTCCCAGCTCCCTCGCTTCTAGACGTTCCTGTCCAGCACAGTCGCCTTGCTAGGTTAAGTCGTTTCTGGGCTGTCTTTGGCAATAGAAAAGAAACTTGAGATTTGGTGTCGATGTTGTATTTCTCTCTAGTCTTGGAATGACTCGATGATGCTAAAAAATTCGCAGTTTTGAAAAACAAAAACAATCGGTGGAGAGTAGCTAGTAACAACAGGGTGCGGCAACGCAAAGCAAAGTCTGTTTGCACATTCAATCAAAATTTGTGACGAAATTAAAAGAGAAATCTGTAATTACGTTCCACGTCAGGACAAAAGAATGATGTAATAAAATTCAAATTATTGTCGGCTTTCAAAACCTGGGCCGACACCAATTGACGGCCATTAGAACATTTCACATCACGTTAATTTATTTCTCACGCTCCTTGTCAAAGCAAAAAGTATTTCATGATGTTGTAGAAGATAAAGTCAAGGGTAAAATAAAATCAAGTGTGACTTAAGTGTTGTGGTTTCTTCTAAGGAATTTTACCACGGAGTTTAAGCTTGAGAGGGTAACGATCTTGGCATTCTCTCTCGTCCATGTTTGTTCAGTTAACAAACAGCTCTTTTGACTTTTATTCAAGGCTTTGTCAATCAATCAAAAGCGCACATTTACGCGCACAAAAGAACGACGTGTTAAAATATTCAAGCATTGCATGAACAGAGTAAACTTTGGCTTCGATTCGTTTCCGAGGCATTCTTGAAGCATTAATCACTAGATGTGAGGGGTTGACGATTTTTGAGCTGCGCGCAAACAAAGCGAAACTTGGCGCATCTTCGAGGTTCTTTCCAGGGCCTGTACAAACGGGTATAAGAGACCTTTCCTTGTATTAGCGTGTTAGGAAGGTTGGTTGCCTCAGGCTGAACAAAATATGAAATTCGAAGAGGTTTACGAGATAAAGGAACTTATCGGCAAAGGATCGTTCGCTGAAGTTAAGAAGTGTGTGAATCGAAAAACGTCGCAGCTGTTTGCGGTCAAGGAAATTCACTACGAGGATGCAGAACATAGAGAAAAAGTAGAAAATGAATCCGAGGTAAGGAGTATTTTAATCATTCGTTTCCCTGTGGGGCTAAAGGTATCGAGTTAAGCGCTAGGATCAGAGGGACGCTTTGAAATTTAATGGTTGATCGCATAGCAAACATGATTAACTCTTGACTTGAAATTAAAACTTTAATGGAATGGAAAACATTCATTGAGTTTTTCTTTGCTACTCTTTTGAGTAGTTTCATCCAGTTTTTGTTTTGCGTTTGAAAGTTTTCCGTACCATTAAACGTTTAAATGTTTTAATTTAGAGGTTGAACATCCATTAAGTGGCCAACCTCGTATTTAATTACTTAAAAATAGTTTCAAATCCTTCGAAAACTTGGCACATTCTAGTGAAGACACTCCCTACATTTCGTAACGTACGCCAGCTTCTTATGACAACAATAACATATCACGAGAGATTTTAACCAAACGGGATCTCGAACCTTTTTACAAAACGACAGCATATATGTCCACTTTGATTATAAAAACAAACTAAAGATGAGAATATTATGACATCAACTGCCGGGGGAAATTAAATTTTGTTTTGTTTTGCGTCAGTTTCTCAGTTTACTCTGGAGCAAGAGGTGACTTCTGGTTTAATGAGGTTCCTATCGCGCTCCGTGATTGACCAGCCTCAGTCGAAAAGATATTTGTTGTTTCTTTTAATTTGTTCCCAAGGAAGTTTGTTTAATTGTCCAAGCTTTAGACAACAAATCACTCTCTAAGGCACAAAAGCATACTTTTAAAATCTTAATTCCACGACATTGAAGTTAACCTAATTGCATATTGTGTAGTGGTCAAAAAAGCAAAAGTTACAAAAAAAGGTTCGCACGGAGGGGAATTAAAATGGTAAAATCCTGCCGGCTCCAAGCCGATCACTACTCGGTTTTGTTCCCAAGTAGTCAAAGCAGCAGTTATTTCTGCGACACATTAACGGGTAGCATATTATCGGGCCAGTTTCAATATATTCAACTTGGCGTCGAAGAAATCACACCGAGGTGAAGTCATTAAAAAATGATTTCTTTTGTTTTAATCCCTTAAGCTTCGGCACGAATTCGAAGTTAGAATTTTAAGTACATCGAAATGCCCCAGAAACGTTAACCTCAATCTATCATTCGACGTGTCCGGTACGGCTGGAAGCAAGCGTCGTTCGTACGGTTATCTTTTTAAAAATGAACATTGTTTTCATTCAGACTGCCTTGGTGTAATATCAATTGAAGTATTCAAGCTATTTTTACCCAATTAACGCGCCTTAATGGTTCCCGAAGTAGTAATTGTCGTTGGAATTGTATGTGTTACCTACCAACCTCCGTCGCTTTGTGCGATAGAATTAGTATTGTTTGCAAATTGTCACCGAAACGGATATGGAAGAATTCCACCTCTTGCACAGATTTTGTCTAAAGAAATCAGCGAATGTCTTTGTTCTTTCCAAATCGGCCCGAAGTATTCCTTCCCATTGAAATCGCGGTTCAAAAGAAACTTCTGCCTTTTTTTGCGAGGTAATGTTAACAGTCTATTTTGGGCCATTATATAAATTGGAAACATGATTATTTTGCTGAAAATTGGAGTTGATAATTAAATTACCATATATTCTGAGGGGTTTTTATAACTGTTTATTGCTATTATTGCTATTGGACTTACTTTATGCATTATTACTGATTCATCGGGCGCAATTTGACAGAGTTATTGAAGTCCTCTCTTGGTACAGTGTAACTTTGTAGTCCAGTCATAATCGCGGTCTCGAACTTCAACAGTCTTTCATGAATTCCATTTTTTTCTTAAATGTTGCTGAGAAGCTAAAAGAACTCATCATTGTTTGCTAACGTAATTAGGTTTGATTTTCATTGTGATAAGACTTTTTTAGCATTGCATAGTCTTTAGAATAACGTCTGTTTTCTTTATCCGATTGCAAGCTAGAGATATTGTTGATTCGTATTGGGGACAACTGCTATTTTCTCTTGACATGCTTGAGAATTTCTTTTAACACCAGCTATTAAAAACTGCCATGTGAGGTTAAATTTCAACGGTTTCTCACGACTCCAATAAGATCGTTCCCATGCACCTGACTGGTTGGTGCTTTCATCAGATGAATTATCGTAAGAGCTGTCCTTCAGCTGGGTTTACTGAAAAATTGAAACATCCCGTGTGTAAAATTACAATTTAGGAGGGTTATTGTAGCTTCTTGTTGGAAGTGTAGTCAGGTAGTAATAGTGGTGATGGTGGTCATCTCAGCCAGTCATCTCAGGTTTTTCTGGCCTTCCACATGCTGGTACAGTCCTCTCTCTAGAATGAATAATAAGCAATTATTGGATGAGGTGTTTGTGATATCCAGAATAATCAAGGTCGAGGTAGGGGTTATCAGCCGAAGCCGAGGGCTAAGGCTGTTAACCCTTACCGAGACCTTGATTATTCTGGATATCACAAAAACCGAATCTAATAATTGTTTTATTGTACATTGAACGAAAAAAAAAATGGAAGTCATGTTTTAGCTTCTTCGCTAACGGCAAGCAACACAAAGCGCGCGAACTTGACATGATTACCCTTAGAAATCATGCACCGCGGTCATACATGACATGATTACCCGTGACTTTGAGAGCCCTTGACATGATTATTGTATAATCTGCAGCTAGATGACGTCACAGGCGCTGATTTCGAAAATTCACTGTACGCTTTCGGCCAATCAGAAAAGAGATAGTGAGTGCAATGTATAATAAAGTATTGTTGCTGTCTCTCCTCCGCAGAGGCTCAAAGGTGTTTTTGCGGGTGGGGAGAATCCGCTGAACGATATGATTGCAGGCGCTCCGACTTTCAGCGGCTTTCTGTAACGAACGTTTCAAACCTCTGCGGGTCACTCTAGGGAAGAGAGAGGGTACAGTAAGGTTCTACCACAGAGATATGCTTCACGACAATTATCACAACGTTATCAATTTCACACTCTCGCTTTTGCAGATCTTAGAACGACTCGATCATGTGAGTATAGTTCGTCTTGAGGAAGTATTTTACGCAGAAGGTAAAGTCCTCATGGTACTTGAGTATCTTCCTGGCGGGGACCTCTTTGATGGCCTGGTGTCGAGACCTTTCTACAGTGAAAAGGACGCATGCGCCTGTGCACATCAGATCATTACTGCCTTGAACTATCTGTCAAGGAAAGGAATCATTCACAGGGTAAGAAACGATACCCCTGGGGCACTCTCGTTTCATAGTTTAGAGGGGGGGGGGGTGCCCGAAAATCTCAACAAAACCCCTGCGATTTAATGCAACATTACTCTTTTACCGGCTGGAATCAATGTGATTTAAGCCCCATTATTATATGAGAGGCGAGATGAACCAAATTCTGCGCTGTGATTGGTTGCCCGAGCAGACAAGATGGCGCTCGAGATTACGCGCTGTGTCCCGCAAGAAAAAATTTCCCGGAAGCCGAAACAGGAGCCATATAATAAAACCTTTATTGACAAAGCTTGTTCGGTCAAGATGGCTGGATACTGGCCTCATTTTCTTTTGCATGTTAATGGCCCTCGACTACATCTTGGTCCATAAACACACAATAAAGAACTTGGCCAATATCCAGCCATCTTGACCTCACGCTTGGTCAATAACCCATACGTACATAGTAACCGCATTATTGCGGACCATTGAGTAAACTGTCTGATTATTTTCTCTCGTAGGATTTAAAACCAGAGAATCTTTTGTTGGCAGAGAGACCAACAGTAGACCGTCCGCCAATTATAAAACTCACGGATTTTGGAATCGCAAAGTCTATCGAAGGTAAAATAATAAGGATATGAATACAATATTCCATGCAACACAGGAGTGAATTAAATTGTCTTTTGAACAGCAAGAAAGAAAGTAATAAAACTATGAATTATAGCACCGCTTCCAAATCTTTGTTTTTAGTTTAAAAATTACATATATTTCCAAAGTTCCAATATTACTGTCGTATTGTTGCCGTTGATTTTAACTACGGGATATCTTTATACCGTTTTCGTGCGCGCTTCACCAGAAGGCAAATAACTGGTTTCACATTACATTGTAGATGGAAGACAAGTGGTTGAGTGTCATGGCAGTGGTTCACCAATGTACTTAGCACCGGAGACAGTGTTAGAGAGACCTGTAAGCTGCGCCGTGGACATTTGGGCCTGCGGTGTTATCCTTTATCTGTTACTTGTAAGTATTAGCACCGACACAGTAGTGAAACGTACGGCGCTGCAATTTTATGAAACTTATTCTAAAACTTTTTAACCAAAAGTTTATGTATCAGTTTTTTTTTTCCTCTGCGTATTTCAGTTTGGCTGTTCTAATCTTTCAACGCTATCTAAAAAGCCTCTTCCACATTTCCAACACTTACAAAATTCAACACACATGAAATTAAACAAGGAAGTGAGTTGGTTTGTTTCAGTTCCAACCATTATGTACTAAGGACCGACTGAAAAATAATCATTGGTGGCCTGGGGAGGACGTTGTCATACTTTTACTGGTCTATCATCATTACCTTCGTCATCATCATCATCATCATCATCATCATCAAACAAAATTGACGATTCATTATGCCGCTGCGCGATATTTTGGTTTAATTTACAACAAGAAAAAATAATTTTCACTTGTTTACAATCGTTTAGAATATAGGATGTTTCTTTTACATTGCTTTTTTTTTTGTTAGGTTGGATATCCTCCATTCTGGAACCAGAGGGTAGAGATTCTACTTTTAAGCGTTTTACAAGGAAACTACTCGTTCCCTTCCCCATACTGGGATTCAGTATCAGATTCAGCCAAGGATCTCATCAAGAAAATGGTCAGGATTCCATTTTAAACTGCAGTGAAATTTCCATTTTTCGAACCTCCAGGGGAAACGAAAATTGGTTCGAAAAATCGGATAGTTCGAGAAATCGGGGGTAAAATTACAGTGTTCGACTGAGGAGGGGAAACGACTTTTCAGGGGTCGAGTTATCGTGAGGGTCGAAAAACTGAGGGTTCGAAAAATTGGGATTCCACTGTATACACTGGGTGAAATAGTTTTTCTAATTAAGGTCGTGAATGTTTTCAAACGAAATCTACACGTCATAAATTACGTTGGAATAGTGGACTATTGGACCGATGCTTTTGATCGACTAACTTCCATCAGCTTAAAGGAGCTAGTCACGGTTTGCGCATCTTACAAAGTTTAGCCCAATTTTTTCAAGTTCGTCGTTTTTAATCCGAGCAAATCTTCTCCATCCTTAAACATACTTGCTCCTTTATTGTTTCTTGTTATCTCTGTGGTGTTTTTCTTACTTAGTAGATTACTATTTTCAGGTTTCCTTCCATTTGAATGCAATTTTGTGCGTGGCCAAAATAACTCCAAGTACCGTAACTGAGCTCCTTTAACAAAGCAATTTCTCAAATCTTTTGTCTTGTTTTATTCGGTTTCAGGCCACTTCAACCTGTTACGGTTGGGATTATGAGAAGTGACAACTCCAGTTTATCACAACTTTAATTTGCTATTTTGCAGTTGATCGTGAATCCTGAACAAAGAATAACGGCTTCTCAAGCTTTGCGCCACGAGTGGATATCTAAAGGAGATGTCATCCCCTCCCTCCACAAGCAAACAACGTTTGTTCGACTCACAGCCTTTAACGCGAGAAGAAAACTCAAGGGAGTAGTGTTGGGGCTTATCGCTAGGAATAGGTATGGTGTTCAACTACTTTGCCTCGTCCTCAGGACGAGAGCAAGCGTGGGAGAAGTGGCTGTCATGTGACAGGGATACTTTGACCTTCCGATCTGTTTGCGTTGATTCAAAATTAAAATTTTTGAACGGAGGAAATGTTGAACGCAAGGCAGTTATCCACTCCTTAAAAGTTTGCGTCAAAAGCTTTTAGGCCAGTAATGGTGCAACTCTAAAACTAGAACGTCTTAAGTGTAAAGGTGGTGGGGAAGCTGAAGAATACTGACGGATATGGCTGCATAATTAGTATAAATTTTTTAACGTTATTTTACAGGCTCACCTTCACACCCGGCCAAGAAAACATAGTTCGTCTGACGCGGAAGGATTCCTATACACCGGACCCAGAATTAGAACATGAAGTGCAAGAAATTCTATCACACAAAGAACACGAGGAAGAAAAGAGACTTGAAAAAATCGACGAAGACGTCAATGGACTTGGCAGCGATTTAGCCAAAACACCGAAGGAATATCACCTCACTGACTTAAAACCCAAAAGATCAAGAGCTTTTAGGAGTTCAGTTTATATTAAAGTAAAGACTGGAGAAGGAAAGGCAAGAGACAGAGTAGGCAAAAAAATACCAAACGATGACAGCTAGTTTTAATATTCTGGATAAAAGTAAAAATATTTTATTTTATCATTATAAACTCCTGATGTTGAATCGTAAAGGCCTTTTACGCGGGGTATGTATGTCTTCTTGAGGACTTTCCTTGAAAAGCTCACGTCAAAGTTAGCTACACTCACTCAACAACTCAGTAGTATTGTAACTTGGAAATATCAATTACGCAATCCTTTTGAGCTATATACCGTGAAAACCGAGACTGTCCCATGTGATTACTTAATAAGTTGGGAAGAAGCACAAACTGCTCCCTTAACGAGGCTGCTCCCTCATTAACCCGAACGCCCTGAAGCGACTCGTGACAACCCCTCAAGCGGTGTTAGATAAGTCGATAGAAGCCGAGAGAATTAAAGCATTCTCTTTGCATTGGTATGATCCAGTGAATACCATATAACTTATTTATATTGACAGTTTTGTTTTCAACTATATTTCGGCCATATTAGGCCTTCCTCCGACCAATAAAACTTGCCTACTCTGCCATCATAATGAAACGGGGAAATATTTTGCCCTCAAGTCTGACGAGCAACCCCTAACAACTCGTTTCATGCCATTACCACCATATTTTATTGAGCGGCCAACGACTCGAGGCTCTGCTACTAGCTTCTCTAATATCAGGCGTGCTCGTTCGTTTAGTTTTTGCATTATTCCTCGCGGACTTTAGGGCAAAAGAGAGACAACAAAATACCGCTTGTACCCTTATCTAATGATATTTAGCATTATTCAATGGCTGACTATTGGCAAATGCAGTCAAAAAGTGTTTTGCCAAGACTTGTTTTTAACAATGATATAGATTGAATTTACTTTAAAAAAATTGCTTTATCTTGCCTTGACATTTATTTCAAACTAACTTATTTTAATGAGAAGCTTCAAAGTTAGATGTTCAATATTTTTGGTTTAAAAATTTATTAAATAGAAGATATATTTATATGACTTGTGCCTTAATTAGCCGCGGATGAAGAATTTGAAGACAGTCTACTGAGCTGCAAATTTGTGATACATGTACTCTTCATTACAGTGTGTTGCCCACACTACGCCGTAGGAAGTTGAAAACGGAGGTTTCACTCTGTAAACGCATCAAATGTTTTCCATACACTATGCCGGCCGGAGGAATGTTAAAACGTAACAATCATTGGTCATTTTGGGTTTGTGTTTGAGGAAAACTCGATCAGGGAAATCACTTGATCATCGTGACGCCATCATTTTCGAAAATCTCCGTTTTCAAAACGCAAAGCCGCCGTTTTCAAAATCCACCGGTTTGGAGAGAATTTTGGACAACTCTGTTTTAAATCGTGACGGATTAGGGTGGACTGTAGAAATAAAGCTGCGTTTTCAAATTTCTTCGGCTTGGTGTGGACGCTGCTTAGTGTCTTTGCCTTTTTGGTTAGGCCTGCCACAATGCTGGCCCTCTGACAGTTTTATTTCTATCCATCAATCTCCTCCCCCATCCAGTTCTTTTGCGCGTCAGATGCGCAGGATGCAACCGTTTATTTGAGGAAATGAGACGAGTGCCCCGCAACTGAATTATCCCTCCTCTCGCGTATCACGCGAAGTCCCGCGTGAAGACCCGCGCGAAGCTATACCGGACGAAATTGAAGAAGCCCGGTGTCATATGCACAACCTCGTATCCAAGGTTTTTCCGGTGATCGTATCGGCGCTGAGATGCGAAAAAAATCCTGGAAACAGAATTCAGTTCTAACTGAGTAGACTTAAACGTCAACGTACTTAACAAATGCATGACATTTGCGCTGACACGATCTCGTGCAGCATAGATTTCAATTATGCTACGTCATAGCGAATTTATTACACTTGACTTGTTTGCCTTTGAAATTGACACTTACAGTCAGAAACTTCCATCTGTAGTCAACTTAAGTTCTTGTTTAACTGCTTCTATTGAAAGCAACTGAATCTCCATAAAATTAAATGAAGTCCTAACACCATTACGAATAGCAGTAGCAACGGCTTATCGCTTTTGCGTTTAATATGAGATGTTTATGCTAAGTTTGCTGTCCATTGTGTTTGATCGGCGAAGTAAATCAAACACTACTTACTATTTCAATGTGATGTGCGCTTTGACACATGCTTATTGATTTAGCTTTCTATGACGACTGAACGCCACTTCACGATAAAACAAAAGCTCACAAGATCTCACAGCTTGAATCGAGAAACACGTTTAGAAATTCGTCTCAGCAGTCTGTCTCGACTCGTCGAATAGCGAGAAGACTCATATATTTTTGATCATTTTTAATCAACTTGTTGAAAACGGTTTTTACTTTTGTGGGTTTTTAACCTCTTCTACTTTAATTAATCGAGTCGGCTTATGGAGTTCTTTTGAAACCGGCATACACTGCCGGGATATACGAACAGAGTTGAAACTATACGCTGAGAAAATTAACTGGAAGGCGGCAAGTTATGGAATTTGTGTGCCAGTATGATGTCAGGGAAATTTTGGGCCAAGGTTCCTTCTGCGAAGTCAAGAGATGCATCGATAAACGGACGAGGCAAGCGTTCGCAGTGAAGGAAATGATTTATGGCACAGACGAACAGAGAGAAAGAATTGAGCAAGAAATCGAGGTAAATGTTTTTCCGTTTGTACAGTTTATGATGCGTATGCCACTGCTATCCTTTGAAAAGCTAACTAGTTGGGAGACCAAGACATGCTGCAAAGGTAAGTAACGTGACCGGCGTCCAAGCGAGGCTTGTTTAACTTTTGGCGTACAAATTATTCGCTGAGATTGAAGTACCCTATTTTTTGGAACACGTGTACATCCCTTGTCTTCTTATGCGTTATCAGAATTCGCGGATGCACATTTTATTCCAGTGTTCGCAATCTATAGTGTAGGCAAATAAATAATTTTACTGACACTTTCTCGAGATTTATGTATCCATATTAACTTTAATTTGTTTGATTTTTATCATCACTTCATACAATGTATAATTCACAAACTCCAACAAAAGTTGTTAAGTTTACCCCACGACCGGATCACTTACAATAGATTACAAGTCCAAAGGCCGCTAAAAGCTTTGAATCGCACGTGTACACCATTGGTCTGCGAAGTCAGACGATGTAATAAGTTGAGTTTAACAAAAGAATGTCATAAAGCTGCGTAAAGAAGCGTTTGTGACGACAATTAATTTTTTCAGAACAATAGTGCCTTTGGGCCAATTATGCATGGCGCTGATTAAACACTGCGCAAAACAGGAAAAAAGATCACGCAAGTACGTGAATTTCCGCATAACCTGTGGTCATAATTTACATGCGAGGTCCAAAACACGAATAAACTATTTTTTTATTCCTTCACTGATCGAAATGAACGGTGAGTCCGTGCTGGTAAAGAAAAATGGACAAAGGAAGGAAGTGGGGAACTGATGAAGTCGACCGCTTAACCACTTGTTAAAACCAAACATCATGTAAACATATAATGACAGTGATGTGTAGTGAACCGTTTTGAATTAATAATTATCTCCATGATATTGAAAAAGTTATCTGAACACGGGACGTGACGAGAATTTAAATGTTTACCCAGTGCTTTGTTCGACTGGCACGATTTTGTTTTCTGGGGTGTGAAATACGACAAAAGTCAGCTTAGGGTTAGGGTTTAGTGTTGCTCGCCTAACATATTCTCTATTGTCTTAGTGTAAAAATCTTATCATCTGAGAAGATCAGTGCCTGGATTAAGATAATCTTGTTCGACAGACAGAGCACTAAAATCAAAGAAAATAAGTATAGATGCAGTTAATGAGTTTAGTGGCAAGTGTATTAGCAATAAAACCCTAGAAACTTTATTAAATTGAACGCAATTTCCAGATATGCATACATGAAAGCGCAGGAAAGCTTGTGAGAAGTTATCTACCTGATTGGTCAATAAAACCGTACCACAGAACGCAATTCTGATTGAATAAGGCATAAATATTGTAATTAAAAAAAAAAACAAAAAACAAAAAAAATCATATACTAAAGCAAGCCGACTAAAGTGTGTGTTTCTTATAACTATTGAAAGTTATAGGGAAACTCTTTATTCAGCCCATTGCCGAGATTTAAACCACTTTCTAGTTTTATTTATTCCTTTATCAAAACCTTTCTCAGGGATCTTGCAAAACAGGCATCCTCTCTTCGTTTGATGTCGGCTTGCTCAACTAATTTCAGCGGAGAATAAATTAAGATTCGATCAATTTTACTGTTTTGTCTTGTAATGTAATTTACTGACTCAGGTTTGTAATAAATGACTGGTTTGTAATAAATCACTTATAAGTTACTGGTTCGGTTGCTGTAGTTTTTTCCTTATTTATCACCGTACTTCTGCCTCAACAGATATTTTTTAATTATTAATCAATTTTGCTTTACCAGATTTTAAGTTAATGAGAAATTTAATCTTTTTTCCCAGATTCTACAGGAAATGAATCATCACAACATTCTGAAGCTTCATCATTCTTATCCCGCTTTTAATAAATATTACCTCGTTATGGAACTGGCGTGCGGCGGAGAACTCTTTGAGGATCTGGTATCCAGAAATGCCTTCTCCGAGAGCACAGCTCGCGAGGTGATGTTACAGTTGTTTAGCGCTGTGCAGTATATACACGGGCTCAGGATTGTGCACAGAGTAAGTCCATTACCGTTTACTTCCGAAAGTAACAACCCCCTGAAAGTAACGTCAAAAAATTGTTGGTTGTAATAAATCTGAAAGTAGCGACCCCTCCCCCCCGCCCCTCCGAAAGTAGCGCGCCAAGCCCCACACCAACTCCCCTTCCGAAAATAACGAGACCAACATTTTTACACTACTACGAAGTTCAGCACAAGCTATCGCTACAAAATAATATCAAGATACGTATAGCGCATATCCGTTCAAAGCAGAGGTGCGACTGAGGGTGTAGGGGTGAAAGGAGAAGGAATAGAGATTCCTTGTTTTTATGATATCAATGTAAGGAAACGAGTCAACGGGCTCAGAAAAGAACGCCGATTGAAACTTAAACAACTCGCGCCTACAACTGACAACACGGTGTAGGCATTAAGAGTCCACCCATGTGGTAGTAACATGAAGCTGGAATAACCAGGCGAATTTTATATCGTTTTTGAACAAATGTTTTGTTTCAAATTTCTATCTTTTATTTGGAAAAAAAGCTCATAACTCGCATCATCGAGAGTAGCGAGCCCCTAAGACCGCTAATTCCGAAAGCAACGATCGTCGTTACTTTCGGAAGTTTACGGTATGTTATTTTTAACATATTTTTTACCTTAATAACAGCAGCAACAGCTAGATAACAGCCTTTGTTTTTCACTTGCAGAATATCAGACCCGAAAAACTCATTCTTGCCTGGAAGTCAGCGGAGAACAATGTCCACTTTCCTCCACTGAAACTCAGTGGATTTAGTTTGGCCAAGAAACTACCAGGTACAAGAATTGTATAAGTAAAGGCGACTGTTTTAATGAAGAAACGCACAATCTGACCAGGCATTACAACAGAGTTTTCAAGGGCGTGGTTATCCTTCTAAAATGAGAGAGACTGAGGCAAACGATTTAGCTGGACCTTGAAAACTGGGTTACAGTGGACGCGCGGTCAAAAAAAAATTTTTGAATAGAAAATTATAACAGCGAATTCAATGCTGTGGGGGTAACCCTGCGATGGACTAGCATCCCTGCAAGGGGGGAGTAGAAATACTCCTAGTTCAGTCGCTTCATGCTACAGAAGCTGGGATAAGCTCCGGCCTGGCCTGATGGGCCACTTCCCTCGCATGCAGACTTTACCCTTACCTTTCTGCCAAACGCAGATTTCTGTAGCATGATGATCATTAATTGAACTGGGCTGGGAGAAACACGTGGCAACGAGGAATCTTGTTCATCTTGGATAAACAGACCAAGGTTGTTCTGCTCCTCTTTCTGATTAGTTACCCCTCCGCTGCGCTTGTTATATGTATTCAAGCACAACATAACTGTTTAGTTTATTTTACGCGCGGGTTGGACTGATTTTGGTCGTTTTAGTCAACGTCAAAATTGTTCCTTTTCAGAACATTCAGACATCATGTCCTGTCCAATTGAGGGTTCTCCTCTCTACCTTGCTCCAGAAACTATTACAAAACAACCTATTGGCAGAGAAGTGGATATTTGGGCATGCGCTGTGATATTCTACACAATGTTGGTAGGTTTTTAAATCCACGATATTTTTGTATTATAAGACAAATTTCGCGAGATGTATATAGATAAATCGTCTAGTGAAATGTTTTTCTAAATTGTCACTTAGTACTTTTGGTCATTATAAAATAAAATTTACAATATAATAGATAATATGTAAATTTTGGTTCCAAAACTGAGCGAGGAACACTTTGTATTTCGATAAAATTGTGATTCCGTGTACCACACGTTTGGATCAAAATACTGATGAAGACATTTTTCTCTTGTTGTTAGAGAATACCCGAATATAGCATGTGCCGGCAGTCCCGCACAGACATGGTTGAAAAGCAGAGCGAACATAAAGTGCATATTCTTTTTCTTGTACATGTATCACGCTAACTCTCACAAGTTTTTCGACACTGATCAAAAGATCTATGCACTCTGTTGTAGTAATGTGTTGTATTGCGTCGCGCAGATTACGAAAATAGGGTTTGATAAAATTAAACAACCAACTACTGATGACCCGGCTGTCACTGGACTACTTCTACAACAACAAAAACAACAACAACAACAACAACAACAACAACAGTAACAACACTTATGTACACTTAACCCACATTAAGCCCTTACATAGTTATCATCTGTTTATGTGCTTGACTCCTGGTCAGACTAATGAATGCCGACATGTCGTGAAAATCAGTACTCAGATTAATCGCCATGTTTCTTTTCAAAGGCCGGTTATCCTCCTTTCTGGAGCACAAATAGAGAAGAGCTTTACAGTCTCATCGCACGTGGAAAGTACAGTTTCCCAGATCAAGAATGGAAATCTATCTCCGAAGGAGCTAAACGGCTGATAAAAAGCATGGTAAGGCATTTTGTCCATTCTCCTCTTCTCATATCGTTGCATTTTTGTCTAAGCCAGTTGTAGTAGGTCGGCAACGCGTACGTGTATTGGCTTTAAAAGTCCGTGCTATAAATTTTAAACACTGATATGGGAAAATTAACCACCGTAACGGATTTGGAAAGCCAATGTCTCCAGCGTTAGCCCCTCATCGTAACAAAATAAAAGATTGTGGATCGCGGGTGGTTATCTAGTGGTCGATACCAAGTTATGGCATTGGAGGAAACCTTACCTGGCATGTCAAAATAAATAAATCGATAACGATATAATTAATTTCTGAATAGGAGGCGTCCTTTGATTCCAATAAAGGTACACTACATGCAGCAATTTCTGCTTTGAAATTAAGCGAATCGTTTTCACTTTGTGCTGACTTTTATTGAATCTATCCACTTCCTTTTGCAGTTCATGGTCGACAGAAATGAACGAGCAACAGCGGTGGAAGTTGTTAAAGATCCGTGGACCCAGAACAGAAAATTATCGACCGCCCATCGGAAGGGAACTTTGGATAATCTGAATGCTTTTAACGCCAAAAGAAAACTCAGAGGAGCTGTGTACACGATTTTTGCTATGAAACGAATGATGGAAAACCCAGAACCTCTGGCTTTGATGAACGGTGTAAAATCGTAAAACAAATACTGAAAACTATAAAACCCAACATTTTCCATACAGTCACTATTAAATCATAAATTTCTTCTTCTGTGTCCTAGCGAGACTTGCATAGCATTTTGGTTTTATTTATCAGTATTATTGTAATGATACATTTTTTACGCGAAAGACATCACCATTGCTCAGTTACTGACCGTGGTTTCCTAGCGAAATAGCTTTCGTGACGACGGTGAAAGATTTCTGACCGGACCCAAATTTTTCTTGTCCATATATCTTATCCTAACTACACTGAAATACCTTGTTTGTGCATCAGTGACACCCAGTTAACTTGGAATCATATACCTTTTCATGAATTTGTTCTAGGTATGCCTTCTAGGTATTTTTTTTAAGAAATGTAATAAATGATACATGGACTACGCTTTCGCAAGAGCTCAGGCAAAACGGACGAAGTTAAAAGAACAGCCGATTCAGATACAGACGTCGCTGATTTCGTCATCTTATTCTACGCTGGCGATGAGTATTTTCAGCCGTAGGTGTTTGCTCCTTATTTGAGCATTAGAAAAGGAGGAGTGACTTTCGGACTCGAGGAAAAGAATCGCGCAACAACGAAACAAATTAAAAATAAAAAAATCAAGCAAATGGAAAAAAAGCGGGTTTATTCAGAGAAATCTGAGAATTTTACCACAATTAGCAAAAGTAAATGCCTTATATGAAATATAAAATTAAAATGAATTAAAAGGCAGAAGGGTTTGGTTGCGTCTTTTATTGATTTGCCGGAGAGGTGTGATCTGGCGGGCGAAACCGGCCAATGTAAATGGGTACTAGATGATTTCCAGTCCGTACTGCGCACTCTCGAGAGTTTGTTTACGTTTTTTGTGTTATTTCATGTAAGACATCACAAAATGTAAACATTTGGCAACTACTTACATCAGGTAAATTCAAAGTTTCAAAACAAGCTCCATTACGGATGCGAGCGGTCGACGCTTTATGCTTCGTTCTTTCTAGTACCACTTGATGAAACAATTTCGAAGCTGTAAAAATCAATGAAACTGTTGGAAAAAGAATTTGAAAGACCTTAGAGATAGGGTATGAGGTTCGTAACGAATAAAATCGATTCCACTGATCGATTCGCATTTCATCGAGGAGACTTATAATGTTTATGAACAGTGTCATTAGGGTGCTGAGACTGCGCAGTACGGACTGGAAATCCTCTTTCAATGTAGTGCCACCATCTAGCCTTAAATCCTCTGAATCCAGCCTTAATAAAGAACTGAAAACAACAGCCACAGCAGTGCGCGTTTACAGGCTCAACGGTACGGGCGAAGACACGCCGAAAACTAGAACGGGTGATTGGGCCTGGGAAGTAGTCTTTCTCTGTCAACAGGGCATTATGGGTACTTTGTTAATCAACATGGCGGTCGAACCCAAGGAAGTTTGCTTAATTGTACTGTTGTTGTTTGTGAGGTCATAACCAACCATAATGGATGAATTTTGCTTTATGCAACGAGAAAACGCTGCAACATGGATCGTGTGCTACTGACGAAAGGCGCGATCTGCGTTTTCAAAAGAGACTAAGCCGTTCGATATCATTGTCATTAGAGATATATACGTACACCGAAGGGACTGAAGAATATTGGGGGTAAAATTGGCTTTGTTCTCAAGATCTTCCCGTCATTTTAATGACAAACTGGTTGAAGTCGTTGCTACAGGACGTGACTAAGATGTTGACCGTTAAGATGGCCCGTTCATCGCGCGCTGGAATCTCAAAAGCACAACAATGTATAAACAAGTCATCACTTATGCAACGTGGTATGTTCTCAAACTTCAAGGGATCATTTTCCAGACGTAGTTATACCGAAGGAAGAAAGAAAACAATTAATAGTTTTAATTGGAATAGTAGAATTTCAACCCGTCTCGGTTATCGTGGATTTGCAAATATCGGCAACTTAGCGGTGTTACAGGCATTGACGTCGACGAAAGCTCGCGCCCGATCGAGCTTATTCGGAATAAACATTCGAAGCAGCTCCAAAGAACCATGGATGATGTCAGATGAGGAAGTTATGGACATTATTACGAAAAATGAATGTGAAGGGAAGCTTCAGGGCGGAATTGTAAGCAGATTTGAGTCCAATCTGTTGCCTTCTAACGAACCTACTGAGGATCGAAGGTTCGTGACAAGATTACTGCACGACAGGGAAGCCCTGTTATTTGGAGTGTTGGACGGTCATGGAGGAAACAGCTGTGCTCATAATGTGGCTCAACGCCTCTCAGATTATATAGGACTGGCACTGCTTCCAAATGAAATTCTTTTAGGATCAACTTTAAAGAACTACCTTTGTGCTAAGCACTTTCTGGTTTCTAATGCCCCTAATAACTACAATTACCGTGAGGACCCTGTCTGCTATGAAAATCTTAAGAATTACTTTTTGGAGCTGCGTAGGGTGCAAAAGAGACATCACAGTGGTGATTCTGTGGCCCCTACACTTGCGCATCTTCAGGAGACTCATGGCCACCAAGCTGCTGCTGCAGAGGCAAAGGAAGAGCAAGTTTTTCAAACTATGGCAGCACTGTCCAAAGCTTTTCTTAGACTAGATGACAATTTAAGTCATGAAGCATTATCCCAAGGAGATAACCAGGAAGCTAATGAACACAAATTTAAGTCAGCTACATCAGGGGCTTGTGCATTGGTTGCGTACATAAAGGGCACAGAGCTCACTGTGGCAAACTGTGGAGACTGCCGTGCTGTGCTTGGTGTGCAGAGTGAGGATGGGCAGTGGTCAGCACTGCAGTTATCCACTGACCATACAGCTGGTAAGTACCATGCTGAAATCACATTTTACTTAAGCCAGGGGTCAACAAGAAGCATTTAATGACTGGCCCCATTGCCAAGGGAAACCATAAATTTTGTTTCCCCGAGACCCTCAATGTTCACAGAGGGGAAACAAAACTCACTGTTTCCCCTGGGGCTAGTCCTTTAGTGTTTTGTTATACCTCCCAACTCAACAAACTGCAAGAACAACATCTGTTGACAAAGGCTGGCACAAAAATTGCTGCGGCTTCAAGGTGCACACTCTGATCACGTGTAAGTCAAGAGTTCTTGAGTTGTTGTTTCCCTTGGGAGTTAATGAGTTTTATTCACCCTAGGGAGTTCGCAAGTTTTGACCAATGACACCTGACACATTCCCCTCCAATCGAAAAACATATTTGAGTTGGGAGGTATAACAAGTATATAATACATTAGTCTCCATTTGGCGTGAAAATATGCTCGGATATTTGTCCGCAGACATTATCTGTTCTGAGGCGAGAAGCGAACAGTTTTCCAAGAGCATGGTTCGAGGAAAACTGTGAGCTTTGAGGAACAGATAATGTCCAAGGACAAATATGCAAGCACATTTTCATGCCAAATGGAGGCTATTGTGTTTATTATCCTTCAAATATTTTTCGCAACATGCAGGGTTTTGAAAATTGGGGAATATCCTTGGATATTCCCAAGTTTTAGCTGGGGAATATTTGGTCAGGTGACGCTTTTAGACCAATCTTGCGAGCGAAAATATTTGATGGATTATAAGTATAAATATGTACTGCTGAATTGTCAAAGCAATGTGACAAAAGTGCTTGAGGTAATTTGGGCTAGCATCCTGTCTATAATGACAATACTGCATCCTGAGCTCTCCATGCTACATTGTAAGCCACTTACAAGCCTGTAGTCACACCTAAACTGGAAATGCTATTTGATAATGTACTTTAAAAAGTCAATCGAGAAACTCTATTTCCCTTTATGATTTCACACTGTACTTACATCTAAATCAAAATAATTGCCCAAACTTGTTCCCTGATTACAGACTAGTGAATTTAGTGGAGGTTCTCTCACTACTGATAAGGACTTACAAATTAACATAACTGTTCTGAATCAAACATAGTTAAATGAAATTATGACAGATCTAAGTAAGTTAATGTTTGGTAAGCTAAATAATTAGAGTTAATATGACATAGTGTGTTACTTTGTACAGTTCATATGAGTAATCAAATGGTGATCGGTGAAATAACATAATAGCTTTGGCACAGTTTCTCAAATTTTAGTATGAAAAATGCCTCATATTAATATTTTCTTTACAAGAAGTGCCATTAATAATCAGATTGCTTGCATATTTATCAACTTTAACTTGGAGTTATTCATTTGTCATTGCTAGCTAACCCCAGTGAAGTCCAGAGAGTATTGAGTGAGCATCCAGTTGAAGAGGCATCTACTTGCCTTAAACATGGAAGACTTCTTGGCCGCCTTGCACCGTTAAGGGCATTTGGCGATGCTAAATTCAAATGGAGCAAGAAGAAACAAGATAAAGTGTTCCATGAAAGGGGCTTAAAATCACTCTCTGATGCTAAAGAATTCCTCACTCCACCCTATCTCACTGCTGAACCAGAAGTGACGTCATACCAGCTGCAGTGCTCAGACAAATTTCTGATTCTCGCCACTGATGGTTTATGGGATATGCTGAGTAATGAGGAAGCGGTTGACTTTGTTAGGGATAATTTACAGAGACACAATCCAGGCTACAGTATCACATATCAAGAACAGAAATCTGCATGCAATGTGGAGAACTCTGCTTCCTGTCTCATCAAGGCAGCTCTTGGTGGTGAAGATCATGTGTCTGTCAGTACAAGCTTAAGTATTCCTTACCCTGATGTGCGCATGTACCGAGATGACATTACAGTTACTGTAGTGCACTTTGATTGGAGCAATGTGGCAGTGGAGTAGGTGAATGTTAGGGTGTAGTACCTATGTGTATAGTAGATGGAAATACAGGTGCAGGTTTCCTTGCATTCATCTATGCATGTAGCAAGATAACACCACTTTCCCCCTTTTTCTCCACCCCTGGAAATAAGCGGGCCCTTTCCCCCACCTGGGGGAAAGGGAATAAACTGCTGAAGATAACCCTGTACTGTAACATTCTTAAAAGTTATGATGCGCCCCTAAAATAAACTGGCAGAAAATAATCCCTATTCTAAGCACATGTACTCCCAGGGGAAAAAATCTCAGTTGCCAAAATCTCAGATACCAAAATCTCTGCAATTAGGGACTTATAATCAGAAGGATTTTTGCATCTGAGATTTGGGGAATTGCATTAATGTAATCTGGAGACAGTAACTCCCACACCCCCAAAATACCCCATGCCAGCCCAGGGCGTATCTTCAAATTTCATAGTATTGAAAGAAAATACCGATTTGATGTGGAACGCGGGAAAAGTTTGCAATTCTTTGAAAGAGAAAGCACTGGAATTGTTAAAGCATGCGACTCGATGTGTGGGCACGTAAATGAAAATGAAAATGTAGGCTACACATCAAATCAAGTGGAATGTCAAATTTATTACTTAATGTGCATACAAGTGTGTTGGGTTAGCACAAGTATAATTTATGTTATACTCTTCCAGCTTTTCTTTTAACAAAAATTTGCCAAAAACTAAATTAATCCTTTCATAACCAAAAGGTCCTAGTCACGCTTAATAACTAAACTGTGACTAATTAAATTAGTAATTAATGTTGCTAAAATGTTAGAGTCGAGTCTTGGAAAACACACGTTATCTTGAGTGTGTCTTACAAATTCTTCAATGTCAGAGACTTGACAAGGAAAGTATGTTTACATACTGATAACTCAATAATGGCGGTGTTCTACATGTTATCACTTCCTCTTCATTCTACAATGGCTCAATTATTTAATTAATTCTTATTAAGTAGTTCTCAATATGAATAGGGAATGTTTTATTCCGTGGTTTGTATAAACGAATAAATAAGGGAAAGTTGTTCTGTGTCTTGGAGTGATAAAACGAAACAACTTGTTTAATATATGCATTTTACTGGTATTTCGGACGCAAAACTAGCTGTTGGAGATGCTATGCATTGACGGACGGAAAAAATCCCGTTTGTTTTGGCTTTACATTCACACACTCTGATTGGTTCAAACTGCCTGCAGCATCTAACTAATCACAACACGCATGTTGTTTTCAAAGCCAATCAGGCGCAAATTGAAACCAATCGTGAATTAAGTTCGTAAAATTTCCCGCGCTTTCCGCTGGTTGCAAGATTCTATATTGCGAGCCATGTTTAGCTCTATGGAGTACTTAAGCGCTTAGTGGAGAGTAATGAGAAATTAAAAAGCCTCCCGATGAGAAAAGAGACCAGAACAAACAAATAATGTGCACATAACAATGATTCTGATCACATATTCATCCTTAGCGGGGAATGGGACGAGAACAAAAGCGCATAATCTGGATGGGAAGTTCACGCAGGTTAATTTAGAATGGCCTCCAGTGAGAACGCAGCTGAGAACGGTTTTCATTCTAGTGTCAGTAATCCGAAATTGGGTCAGGCTTGCGTTATTACACCCTGTGATTGGTTGTTACATTCGTGCAAACGTTTCGTAACAGACAAAAACTGCTCCTGGTAATTGACGATGCTAGTGTCAATAATATAGAGCCGTACAGATTGAAGAAAACTCTAATTTGGTTTATTACCTGAATGTGAGGCAGCATGTAATTGCCCTCTAAAAAATGTCAAGTACAAGCTAAGCTAAAAACAAATACTGCAATTAAGATCGACTTCTTTCATCTAGTAAATATTTGGGCGTTGACATCAAGTTTTGATAAGATTCCCTGTGACAATGGAAAGCACTTAATTTAAAGTTTCAATGTTCTGATATTTTGAATCGTTATGGCGACATGCGAAATTACCTTTAAACTATAGGAAACTCAGAACGATAGTTTACTAAGCTAATAGGAATAAGGATCAATAATAATAGTATTAGCGACGATATAGACAGATTGCGAAGAATGAACTTGAAAAATTTAGGCTAAACTTTTTAAGATGTGTAATTCTTTACATAGCTTTTGAAAAACCCAGGCAATTACGGCTGGGATTGCGTTTTTCCTTGGGAACTAATAAAAAAAAA
>Ga0126339_10000164_pt1 | contig 28927 bp, 8 predicted proteins | sample OrbTmetagenome_2_FD_92532 | JGI IMG/M metagenome (GOLD analysis project Ga0126339, IMG submission 92532) | Coral microbial communities from Petempiche,Puerto Morelos, Mexico - Orbicella T R C metagenome | ecosystem: Host-associated > Invertebrates > Cnidaria > Coral | place: Petempiche,Puerto...
GAGGAGAAATGACGATGCAAGAAATGCCTATGGGAGGAGATATGACGCTGCAAGAAATGTCTACGGGAGGAGAAATGACGATGCAAGAAATGCCTATGGGAGGAGAAATGACTGTGCAAGAAATGCCTATGGGAGGAGAAACGACGATGCAAGAACTGCCTATGGGAGGAGAAATGACTGTGCAAGAAATGTCTATGGGAGGAGAAACGACGATGCAAGAAATGCCTCTGGGAGGTGAAACGACGATGCAAGAAATGCCTATGGGAGGTGAAATGACTGTGCAAGAAATGTCCATGGGAGGAGAAATGACTGTGCAAGAAATGCCTATGGGAGGAGAAACGACGATGCAAGAAATGCCTACGGGAGGAGAAATGACGATGCAAGAAACGCCTATGGGAGGAGAAATGACTGTGCAAGAAATGCCTATAGGAGGAGAAATGACTGTGCAAGAAATGTCTGTGGGAGGAGTAACGACGATGCAAGAAATGCCTCTGGGAGAAACGACGATGCAAGAAACGCCTACGGGAGGAGAAATGATTGTGCAAGAAACGCCTATGGGAGGAGAAATGACTGTGCAAGAAATGCCTATGAGAGGAGAAATGACTGTGCAAGAAATGCCTATGGGAGGAGAAATCACTGTGCAAGAAATGCCTATGGGAGAAGAAATGACTGTGCAAGAAATGCCTATGGGAGGAGAAACGACTGTCCAAGAAATGCCTACGGGAGGTGAAATGGCTATGCAAAAAATGTCCATGCAGGAAATTCCAGGGTATATGCAAAGTAGTCAGATGAACGGGTTTGCGGAAGGGGTAGATACACAGGAGCAGCAAAGCTGGAATATAGAAGAAGTAGGTACTATTGATTGCAGTGAAGAACAACAGCTGCCCACAGAAGCGATTGAAATTAAAGAAATGCTATCAGACACAAATGACATTCAAGAGGAGCAGTTGCCTCCGGAAAAGACATTAGAGGATTCAGATGTGCCAAATATCGCAGACTCTTGGACCACAGAGGAAATAGGAGAGATAGGGGAACAAGAACCTGAACAAAACTGGAGTGTGGAAGTCATTGGAACTGTAGACGAGGAAGGCCCTGACCAAAGCTGGAGTACAGAAGAAGTAGGTACTATTGATTCTAGTGAAGAACAACAACTGCCCATGGAAGAGATTGAAGTCAAAGAAATGCCACTAGACACAAATGACATTCAAGAGGAGAAGTTGCCTGCGGAAAAGAAACTAGAGGATTCAGGTGTGCCAAATAAAACAGAATCTACTTGGACCATAGAGAAAATAGGAGAGATAGGAGAAAAAGAACCAGAACAAAACTGGAGTGTGGAAGTCATTGGAACTGTAGACGAGAAAGACCCTGACCAAAGCTGGAGCATAGAAGAAGTAGGCCTCATTGATTCCAGTGAAGTCATCCAAGATACTTCTTTACAGGAGAATGACAAAAACCATGATAGGAACACTGTAACTACAAAAACGACTGGAGAACCGAATGGAACAATTACAGAACCAGGAAAAGAAATCGAGAGCAAGAAGGACCTGCCGAAATCAGGAGAAGTTGATAAGGATACCGAAGATGAAACAAATACGTCTAAACAAACACAGGAAATCAGGTCTCCCGTAACACAAAAAGTAACCTGCCATCATGACATACTAATAGATCAATTTGTGGAGAGGATTAGCAGACTTGAGAAAGACAAAGAGTTCCTAGAAGCACGTTATGATGCGCTACGCCATGAAAAAGAAACAGAGTTAATTTCACACAGAGAACAATTAACCATTCCTCAAGATCACCACCATTGCTGCGATATCGCAAAAGATTACAGCAGCTTGATAGAGTACATCAAAAGTTCACGCGAGGTTTCACTGGACGAATACGGCGATGTGCGTGGTTGTGGTTACAACTATGTTTGTGATATCCATGGCGGTGCAAGAGAAACTCTTAGAAATTCAAACCAGATGTCAGCTGACTATGAGTACTACAAGTCTAAATGTGATCAAATAAAGCGTGAGAAGGAACGTTTGGAAAAAGCATATGAAGCAGAGAAGAGGCAGAAGGAAGAGTTTGAAAAAGAATATCGAAATGAAAACGACGAAAAGATTTATCTTGAAGAAAGATATCAAGGAATGTTGGACAGTATTAATCGATTTGATGAAACCATTCGCTCCCTAAGAAGGGACAATGAGTTGTTGCAGAGCAAACTGAATGACTGGACAAAGTCAAGAATGACGACCCACACATTAGACATAAGTAGTATGACATTAGACCAAGGTGATGACGGAGAAGAGATCCTAGAATATAGGAAAAACATCCGTGTATTAGAGAAGGAAAACAGAGAATTTAGAGCAATTCTTGACGTTTTGAGCAAGAAGAACGAGAGCCAAGAAAGTCTGAAAAATATCGAGCTTGGTTTAGCGAGGGAAAATGAATTTATTGAGCTAAAAAGAGAAAGAGCGAGGCAAGAGGGAACAATAAAAGAGATGAAAAGAACAAACAAGCATCAACAAGAGAGGATAGAGGAGATAAGAAGGGAATCAACAACAGAGATGTCTCGTTTGAAAGAGAAAGCCCGGAAATTGGAGAGATCTTTAAAAGACAACGAACGAATCCTCGAAGAGAAGGACGACGAGATTGCAAACCTCAAGAAAAGACATTCAGACGAAATTCAAGGAATGGAAATGAGACTACAAACTCAGCTTTCAAATACAATGCTTGCAAAGAATCAAGAAAAAGACTTAAAATCCAAAATAGAACGGCTGGAAGAAGAGAGGGGTAGACTTAGAGAAGAGCTGAGAACTTCATCAACCAGTGGCAGAGATCGATATCATGGGATAGAGGTGGAATACCAAGATACTGAAATGGCTCGTCAAAGGTACGAAGATGAGAGAAGAAGTAAGCTGAGACTCTCCAGTGATATGAAGTACTTGCTAAGCGATATCATGGACCTTAAAGAAAGAAACCAAAGATTGCAAGAGGATTTCACTCGCGAAAGAATGGAAATTAAGGCCATGATAGAAAGACAAGCTAACGAAATTACCCAGGAATATCTCACACAAATAAGCAAATTGCAGAGGTCGCTGATAGAGGAAACTAAACGCAGACAAGAAGCTGAAGCTTTTAAAAGTGGGCTCTTTTCCAACCAGGAAAATAATTTCAGCTTTACAGGCGGTCAAAGGGAAGTGAATACAACACCTGGTTGGGGTAACAGTGATTTTCAGCAACAGCTAACCGACGAAATTCGACGGCGAGAAACACTAGAGATGGAAAACAAGAAACTTTTATACAAGATGAATGAAATTCTCTCTGGTAACAGAAATGGTCGTAACGAAGATGTTTTTGACAATTTAAAGAATAATGAGACTTCTTCGAATCGAAATGAAACGAAGGTGCCTTCAAGAAATAACAACGAACGGGCAATAACGCAAAAGGAATTACAAAGTGAAATAGTAGACCTTCAGGAGAAACTCGAGGATTTGAAAAAAGAAGCCAAGCGAAACAAAGAGCTAAAGAGGAGAAACGACGATCTTGACGAAGAGGTCACCCATCTGACTCGAAAGCGAGATGAACTTTTGGCTGCTCAAAGGAATCTAACTCGCGAGGTTGATCACTTATCTCGTACTCTAGACGAAGTTGAGAGGCGTAACAGGAAGCTTACAGACGAAACTGAACGCTTCACCCGCAAAATCCAAGATATTGAAGATTCCTTCAGACAGGAAAAGATTTCTTTGGTAAGAAATTACGAAAACGAAAAAGCAAGAGCTGTAGAAGAAGTAACAAAAATGAGAGAGGCTTGCGAGAAAAAACTTCAAGTACAAACAGACACAACGAGAAAACTTGAAGAGAAAATTCAGCGGTTAGAAGACCAAATATCGGCGAACGTTGGGCCCCAGAGTAGAGGCTTAAACGGGACATCGTCTTCCCATGCTTTAAACTCATATGGTATATCAGGGGATTTTAGAAGCCAGGATGTTCATTCTAAAGATGACAAATTAAAACAAGAAGTTGAAAACCTAGAGGCAATGCTACGAGATGTCAATAAAAAGCATGCAGATGACCTCAGGAACCTTGAAGCACAAAAGCGACGAATGTCAGAAGAGTTTCAGAGAGAAAAACAGTCGTTAGAAGATTACTTTGAAAAGGAAAACAGCAGTCTACAAAAGCGGCTTCGAGACGTTGAGTCTAGCATCCGGGGGGGAGATGCAAGGTCGGCAAATGCCCCAGGAGCAAATGGAAATGATAGCAATGTCAAAAACACAGTCTGGGGGCCACTATCAACCAGTGGAATAAGGGATAACGGAGCAAGGGATACAATGGCTTTCGAATCCAGTATTACGAGAAGAGAAAACTATAATGGACAGTCTAGGGAAGGGGAGCCAGAGACTACAATTCAAGAAATGGAGAGAAGATTCAACGAAGAAAAGAGAGAAATTTTAAATCGTGCCTCAAGGGAAAAGGCAAAGTTAGAGGACGAGGTGAGAGAGGCCAAAGAGAAGCTCACAGGCTATCGTCGTTTGCTTGAAGACGAAATAGACGACTTGAAGAGAAAACACAGAAAAGAACAAGACTTTCTTAGTGACAAGCTGTTCAAAGAAAGGGCCGACTTCGAGGAAAGACTTCGCACTGCGGAACGGAATGGTTCGAAAGCTATGGTTGGCGTGTCACCCACACAGAGGAACCGATATGATTTTGACGATGATACTCGGATGTCAAGGCAAAATTGGTTAGTTGAACAGGGCAATCAAAGTGGTTTTGATGCTGTTGTTGGCACACAGAAGAATCAATACAGTTTTAACGAAGAAAGCAGGATGCCAAGACAAGGAAATGTTTTCCAGGTTGAGCATGGAAATCAAAATGCTTCTGGCAACATGGCTGATATGTCGGTTCCACAAAGAAAGCAATATGGTACAGACGATAATGAGAGAATGCGTAGGAGGGGGCAAAATTTCCAAGGTGAACTGAGAGATCAACATTCAAAGTTTGAGGAGGAAAAAAGAGAATTGCAACACCAGATGCAAAGCGAGAAAAGGAAGCTAATGGAAACAATACATGCTCTCACAAAGGAAGTCAATGCTCTTAAATGCGAGAAACAACAATTAAAGAACTGTTACAAAAAGGAAGTGGAGAAGCTTACCAGAATTCATGAGGTAGAAAAGAACAATTTGCGCGATAGAGTTGCAAGAGATAAAGATGACGAACTATCTCGGATAAGAGAAGATAACGAAGGACGGTTGGCTTCTGAAAGGAAAAGATTACAAGGAACAATCGATGAATTTAGACGAAAGATGTCATTAACGGAACGGAAGTTCAAAGAAATGGAAATGCAACACAAGAGTGAGAAAACGCGATACCTGGAAGAAAAGCGCAATGCCGAAAAGACCCTCATCCAAAGCCAGGAAGAGTTAAAGATGATAATGGAACGGGAATACAGAAAAACGTTGAATGATGAGAAACAAAAATTTGAGCAAACAGTAAAGGCCTTAACAAAGCAAATCTCTTTCTTGCAAGATCAGAGAAAAGAAATTCAGGAAAAGTTGCTAAAGAACGAGTTGTCGGGAAATTCCAGTCCAAGAACAGAGCAGTTGTCAAGAAACAGAGTAGTAATTCAAATGGAACAAGAGTTCTTCGAGCGAGTAGATCGCGAGAAACGCCCAATGGAGGAGAAGATTAGAGAACTTCAGCAAGAAATTAATAAACTGAAGAGAGAAAGAACTGAATTGAAAGAAACTCTTGAAAACGAAAAACAAGAGCTTGAAGACGAATTGGAGAAAATACAACTGGAGATGAAACGAAAGCTTAGCAAAGCGAGGGAAGAAATGGAGAAAAGAACTGATGTTATTGGGAAACATATGATGGCAAACACAATTAAAAATGCTTTGGTGAGTTCACTAATAAATCACTCAAACGAAGTTGCTTAAAAGTGTTTGATGATGTTTTTTTGAAAGGTTTTTCATTTGGTTTCTCAACAGGCTAGCTCTGAGATATCCCATCAGTCATCACAATCCGACGTTCGACAGTATAAAGACCAAATTAACTTAATGGAGCAAAGGAACATGACACTTCAGGCCAAAACGGAGAGGCTTGAGAGAGAACTCAGAGTTATGGGAGACAGACTGAGGACTTTGGAAACACGTAACAAGGATTTGGAGGCGGCTACTAGGGAGGAGTGGGTGAGGCACTTTATATAACTAAACAAATCTTAGACTCGTTTTAATCTCTCTTCTCTGTCTACCAAAGTTACAAGAAGCAGAATGCATGTCTACTTTTTCTTTATCAAGTCAAAAACGCTGAGGTTCGAATACATTAAGTAACACATTGCACCTACTATGTAATGTTGAAATTGGTTTGTCGCGTCAACACTTACGTAATGTATTTTACAACGTTCGTCTACAGAGCATAAGCAGAAACGATGTGCTACGGTCAAATCTAGGATACTACGGAGAGTCAGATATCAGAGGAGCTAACGACTTTTCACTTGGTCCAAACATTGGTAGCATGAGATCTGAGAGCAGGGTGTTTCAGCCAAACCTTTCTCCCATATTTAACACAACAAATGGCCAGTCTTTGATAGGTACTGGACAATCGTATGGCGATATACTAGAAAGGGTTCGATACACCATGCACGCAACAGGAAGCATTTCGGATGCACTTGGAAGGCCATTGGCAGGCTCTGGTGGACTATCCAGCGGAGGAGTCGTTGGAGGCACGGGTACTGGCCAGCGGCAAAGTGAGCCAACAATCACTGACTCGTTCAACCAAGCAATGGGAACTTCTCTGGGAAGCAGAAATGTTTCGGCCAATAGCCATCTCGAAAATACGCGATTTGTAAAGAGTACCGAGGGTGGGAATTTCACTTCAGAAGACATGAAAAGTACTTCTTTTAGTGCAGGAGAGAATCAGCAATCGACTCCCCAGCTGACATGATTATCAACAATTTAAGCTCCGGCTTAGCTACATAGGGGGAAGACAAGAATGAATTATTCTTCAGGAAAAAAAAAAAAAACTAGAATAAAAATATCACATGAGAATTATCGCTATTAGTACCAACAATGCCACCTGAAATGACTTCAGATTCATCAAATGCACAAAAAAGGCGCCATTTAAGTCTCGCAGTGACAAAGAGCGGGATTTTAACGTAGTAATGATGTATAAAAATGACAAGGAACTAAAGCTAGTAGTCAATTATTGGAAGTAGAGTCAAAAAACTACACCACCGGACATAAGATTTGACACGCTCTGCAAAGATGATCTCCAAGGGGAATTTTGATTGTATCACTGACGTTAAAAGATTATTTAAATTTGTTTTTCTGTAGGAAATTTTATTAAGCTATAACGCTTTGTTCGAGCTTTACATGTTGATACGCTTTTGCTATTTATTGTCTCAATTTTTGAGATTGTTTTTTAAAGAGGTGCGTCTGCAAAATACTTCATTTTGTTCTCCTGAGCGAGTCCATTTGGATAGTTACAGGAATTTGAGGAGGTTATATAGATTAGGTTGTTTACTTTACCATGTATTTCATGATGGAAAGTGAAGATGAAATACGTGTCTTGCAGCTGTTAAGACATAAAAAAAGAAGGAGAAGTAGCGCATTCCGCCCCTTTTGGGATAGGATATGTTAGTTTAACGCTATAGAGCGGTTTTCAGTTGAGTGTCGAAAGTAATTAGACAATTACTTTGGTTTTGGTTTTGGTTTTACTACAGTTTGAGATTACCTGAGAAGTCTAATTGGTTTTGGTTTTACGACACTCAATTGAAAATCGCTCTATGTATTTCTTATGGGTGTGTTGAATAGCTTTGCGTCAACTCTAGTGACGCCATAACGTTTCGTGATAAAATTTGTCGCAAGTGGGTATTAACTAGGAATCTATTTAAGTACAAATCTCGCGCGCTACTCCGACAGATTTCTAATCTTAAGAAATAGCGCCAGAAAATGATATCTTTACCTTTCGGTAGTGTATACAGCAATTAAAAGATCTTTTTCACTCGAGAGACAAATACCGTCCTCAGATGGACTTTATTGTCCAAGAATTGCCTTGGGGCACTCTTTTTGGGGAAAATATTGAACACAAGAATTCTTGCTATGGTATGGAGCTTAGGTGTCACTTCAGCCATGATTCTTGATGTTTCTGATAGGATAATTACAATCGAAAATCTTTCGGTTACTTTTTTGGGGATATCCTGAAACTTTGCTTGTTGCCCCGATTAATGTTATAAATATCTTGATCCAGTGTTTTAAAACGAGGCGTCAAGGAAGTTATGAAATTAGGGTTAACAATGTAAGTCAGTTAAAACTGATTTGTTGAAGAGTTGTTTTACTATCTTGATAAATATACAGTCGAACCTTTCCACAACAGCCACCTTGTGGACAGAGGGAAGCGTCCGTTGTACAGAACTGGCCATTATGGGAAGGTGAGGGTGTAGTAGAACACTTTTTTGTTTGTCAAAATATATCAATAAAACTGAAACCGAACAGAAACAGAGATCAAAAAGCCGTGGTTCGTGACCTTTTGCAATAGAAAATGAATTTTCTTAGAGATGGTAAATTACGTGTTCCTTGAGGTACACGCTTTAAAACCGACTAGTTTGACTAATATAAGACTGATTAGATTCGTTTTTTTGGTTTGTTATGCAGGGTGAAAATGCTGCTGAATTGATTCCGTAAATGCCTGTGTTTCAGTTAGAAACTTGAGACATTTGACTATGAAATGCCTTTCAACAAATAAGCCACTGTAGTTCTTTTGGTATATTACGCTAGTAATAGTTAGTATATTTAGAAGTCAAGTTCTGATTGACAGTCTCCAAATATAATGGGTTATTTTTTTCTTGTTTTATTGAAATTAACTTGATATCTTTAAATATATAATTGAATTGTATAATTGAGTCGTAGGCCATCCTATTGTCAAGGATTTTATTGCATTTCTAATTGAATTGTTTGAATTGAAATTTTGCTATAATATGATTGTAATTTATTGTTTTATAATTTGTAATTTGTAGCTTAGGTAACCAGTTAAGAAATTTGTTCACTGTTAAGCGCTATCGGACATCTTTTACTTTTATTATTATTCAAGGTAAATAAAGGGTTTTCAGAGTAGTCACATCGATGTAATTTTGTCTTCTCTAGTGTAGCTATCGATCTTCGAGTTAATCAATCAATCAATCAATCAATTAATCAATCAATTACTTTTTTACGTACTTAATTAATTTCTGGGAATGTTTTCTGCAAATAAGTAATTCAAATAATTGGAGCATTTTCTATTCCAATTCCACATCTAATTAAGTCTTATAAACTTAAACCTGCTGTTCAAGGAGTGCGTCTTCGAACCCTGGCAGGGGTCACTGCCTCATGTTTTTAGGCAAGTTACTTTACTCTCACATTGCCTCTCTCTCCCCAGGTGGATAAATGGGTACCGGCGAATTTTAATGTTGTGGGTAACCCTATGAAGGACTAACACCCCATCGAGGGGAAGACGAAATACTTCACGTCGCTTATTTGTGCAGAGACCAAGATAGGCCCGGCAAGATGTAACACTTCGGCCCCAAACAAATTTTCATTGCCCTTCACAGTTCTTGAACCGAAAACAGTTTCAGCCCTAAGCCGCTTTAACTGGGATGTACGGAAAGGTTTGGAGCGAGTGCGAGGCATCAGCCCAACCTTATTATAATTTTTTTTTAAAAAAACATTCCGTTTTCAGTTTTGCCAATGACCGTTAGGAAAACGCCGATAAGATTTTTCCTTATTTTCCAAAGGGAGATATCAAAGTGTAATTGCGAACACCTTCCTTGTTCATTATCGGCTCGTTTTAGACGTCAATTTGTCCCCCTTCAACAATCGTTTCATTAACAACATCAATCAGTTTCTATTAGAGCGCGAACTCTAAAGATTTTACAGTTCTTCAATGGACTCACAAAACGAAAAACTAATTATTTGTATTGAAAACGTACGAGGTAGCGTCCGCTCATCGGAAACGCGTCAGTTGGTGGTAATTGGACTACATAGTGATATGTTACTTCAGATTCTCAGTTGTGGAGAGGATTAACCACTGGATGGTTGATTTGGCTGGGGTTCAATTAGAATTAACCAAACCACCTGTAGTCTAAATCCAGAAACCGGTACCGCCCCTTTAGATAGCAATTACCTCCCTTTAATATAACATCATGACCAACCAGTCAACATGAGAAATTATACCCTTGAGTAGGAACAGTAATGGTACCGGCTAATGGGTAATGATACAGATGTACAGAGGAAGCTCCGTAACGTCCTTAACAGGAAGGAAAGCAAAAGTAGCAACTGGCTTTAGTTTATTCTTCCAAATGTCCCCAGGGCTTTGTGGTTTCACGTATTTTTAATACCCTACGGCTTTCAATTAGATTGCATGAGGTTCAGTTGGCAGATATTTCTCTTCCAGTCTCAGTTTAAAAGTTTGTTAAAACCGTCACGTATTTCATCATCAGAAAAACAAATTAAAAAATGATTCAATATAGAAATTTGAGAAATTTTCAACCTTCATCGACGGTTCAGGCAGTCCCCGCGCGCTTATGTAATACATTATCATCATTATTCATATAATCAAGTGACAGCACCGCGTGACCTGTTATAAGGGGAATTCAAACGCTATTCTGATTGGCTGATGTCTTGTATTAATTTGGTACCGCTAAAAATATTAACATAAATTGTAACCGAACTGTTTACATCCTGCAACAAGCCTTTCCAGTTGTAACAGCAGAGTCGACCTTTTTGTCCGCTGTTTACCGTGAGTTTCAAACAACTGAGTCTTTCTTAACAGTTTGAATTTCCAAAGCATTTGATAAGAGAGTTTTGATAAAGATGTAGCTATAGTGCGCAAAAAAGAGTGCCAAGGAATCAAAATTTAAAGAAGGAACACCAGAACTTTAACTCAGGTAAGTTAGCTACAATATGCGAAAAGCTTTGGCTTCATCAGTATAGCATTTGTACAATATAACGGGACATAATCATTTTACATGTCACGAAATAGGTTAGGGTTAGGATTTTGGTATAGCTGAAGGAGTAAAAATGGTTCGAGGTTAGCTTTGAATGTCTTATTAATATGCCCATTTCAATCAATATTTCAAAGTACAGGTACTCATTTCCTATCTCGAAAATTAGTCCGCAGAACATACTTGTTTAAAAAGCAACTGTTTATCAACGGTTAATGAAATATTCAGACAAAATATTTGTTGTTAATCTCAACACTTAAATTTTCTTTTGACGTTTTCCTTTCTAAAAATCTTTTTTTTAAAAACCATTTTACCATGAAATATTTAGATGCAATCAAACATATATCTCAGCATAGACCTATCTCTAACTGTAAGCCCTCCATTAAACCTTAATATTTGTGATGGACTGAAAAAAAAGATTTTAGTGGAATACACTGTACGTGTTAAGATGTTGGCGACATTTGATTTTTTTCATACATTACATCTGATGGTTGCTTTTGCGCAGATATGCTATTTAAAATATGTAACAGCGCGATGTGGTCAATTTAAGGGACACATTCAGCTTTGGGATCGCGTTGACCTGGACACTTTTTTTTCTGAAAAGAGTTCAACTCAACCTAAAATCAAAGATACCCGTCGAGTACATCTAGAAATCCGCTTCAATCTTCGCAGTGTTTAACTTGATTTTCAATCGTTTACTGAAAAATCTGTTTTTGAGTGTGCTTTTGGTCATCCTATGATATTATTTTTTCATATTTGCTTAAAAACAGTTTGGAAATTAGCTATAAAATGGTATCTAATGAGCATGTGCGCCAGCTGACTATGTCCCTTTAAGCCATTCACTCATTGGATTTCTCAGGAGTAGCAGGGTACACCAACCTATTTTTAGAATATCGTTGCAAAGATTAAGAATAATGATTCTAAATAAATAATGCTATTTGCAACGATCGTTATAAATTTACTGAATCCACGTATAAATTTTTTGCCATCGTCTAAATTCAGTTAGCAAGAAAATAACCGAGATGTCTGGAGTCGAAATTCATGAGTCACAACCAATAGATGGTTGGGGAGGTCCTTACTACGTAGAGCCTACTAACTACTCTGTGGTCACCAACGAAATGCCAATGGAAGACCAAGGGGGAACTTGGGACATGGAGGTCGTAGGAACAATTCCAATGGATAACAGTGCAGAAGTAGAGTCCCTCAAGCAAAGGATAAAAACGCTGGAAGGAGAGAAGAAAGCCCTTAACGATATGTACCAAAAATCTGTCACCGAATATGAACTTAACAAAACAAAGATCATCCAGGATTACGAAGTCAAACTCGGGCAACTCAAAATAGAGAGAGACGATTGGCAGAAAAAGTACAATGAGTCCCAAAGAGAAGTTCAACGACTCAAACAGAAAATTTCCGCCATGGAGATAGAGAATCTTAGAATGATTGAAGATGTAAAGAGAGAGCTCACGAACAAGTGCAAGATGGAGAAGGGAGAGATGGAGGCAAGGTTTTCGAGCGAAAAAGATGAAATGCAAGATAATTTCGAGGAACAGATACAGATTCTGCGAGCGGAAAACGAGGCCTTGTTGCAGACATATCAGAAGAGCACAAAGGAATATGAGATCAAGATAGTGCAGATTCAGCAAGATTACGAAACGAAGCTAGGGCAACTAAAAATCGACAAAGAAAAATTAGAAAAGAAAAATGCTAGCCTCACTACACAGGTAACAACACTGCGCGAGAAATGCTCTGCTCTTGAAAAGCAATACGAAGAAATGCTGGCCAACTTGAGAATTGAGCTTACGGAAAAGTTCCAAGCAGAAAAGGGTGAGATGGAAGCTGCGTGCACAAAAGAGAAAGAGTCGCTTATAGCAGCACACGAAAAGGCTCTAGAAGAATACGAGGCTAAGATAACTTCTATCACTCAGCAATACGAAGAACAGTTAGAACAACTCAAAACTCAGAAGGATAAATTTGAGGCAAGTTACAATAGTTCTTTGGAGGAAATAGCAGAGTTGAAGAGGAGGTGCAAAGAGCTTGAAGAAAACCACAACTTATTGATGAAGGAACTTCAGGATAAGCTAAAGATGGAGTACATCCAGAAGGAGAATGATATGGAAAACGAGTTCGATACAGAAAAGCAAGAATTGATCGCCAAATACAAGAAACTCATCCAGCAAAGTGAAGTCCGAATCCAAGAAATAAGAAAGGAAAACAAGTTGGCTATTACGAAATTGGAGGCAGAGAAAACACAGTTAATAGATAAACATGCTGCGGAAATTGAATCGTGGCAGGAGAAGCTTACGACCCTTGAACAAAAGGACAAAGAAGACATGAAAGTTCTGGAGCAAGAGCTGTTAGAAAAATTGGAAAAAGAGAAAGACGAGATTGAAGCAAACTTTATGAAAGAGCGAGAAGAACTGATTGAAGGTCATAAGATGGAGATCAAAGCTTATGAAACCAAAATCACTAGCATGCAGCAAGAATACGAAGTTAAGATAGCTCAGATAGAGAAAGAAAAGGAACGACTGGAAGAGACCAATAGAACCAACATCGAAAAACTGGAACAAGAAATACTGGCATTGAAACAGGGTCATGAGAAACAACTGAAAGATGCGAAAGACGAGATGACGGAAAAATTCAATAAAGAAAAGAGTGAAATGGAAGAAACATTGGCCAAAGAAAAGACTACCTTGATAGAATCACACAATGCAGTGGTAAAGGAATACGAAGAAAAGATTGTCATTCTCCAAGAAGAACTGGATGCAAAAGTCGAGGAGATGGAAAATGAATGGAAGAGCGTAAAGGAGTCACACCAGAAAGCAATAGAGGCATTAAGACAAGAAATGGCTGAGTCAGAGAAACAGCATAAATTGAAAATAAAGGAGCTTAAAGAAGAAATTACTGAAAAGTGCAACAAAGAAAAGACAGAACTAGAATCAAACTTTTCAAAACAGATAGAGGAACTGAAAGCTTCCAATGCAAGCACAATGAAAGCATACGAAGAACAAATAGCTGGAATCAAAGAGAAATACGAGAAGAAATTGGCAGATTTAGAAGCCGCCATGGAGAGTCATGAGGAAAAGTACAAAGAGAAGATTCAAGGTTTAAGGGAAGAGTTGTCTAACAGTATCGATAAGTATGAACAGCTCATAAAAGACACCAAGAAAGAACTGCGACAAAAATATGAGAAGGAAAAGGAAGACGCGGAAAAGGAATTTGCTGATGAAAGAAATCAGTTAACCGAAACTCACGAACAAACTGTAACTGAGTACGAAAAGAAAATAACCGATTTGCAAGATGACCTGAAATTAAAACTGGACAAACTAAGGGAAGAAAAAGAAGCCTTAAAAGAGATTCATTCAAGGAAAGAAGAAGAACTGACCAAAAAATGTACAACAATAGAAGAGACCTACAAGGCTAAAATCACAGAAATTAAAACCACCTTAAAAGAGAAGTGTGACAAAGAAAAGAGCGAGCTTGAAGAAAACTTCGACCATGAAAAACAACAACTAATCGAGAGACAGAGCGAAATTGTGAAGAAGTACGAAATGAAGATTACAGATTTGCTTCAAGATTTTGAGAAGAGAAATTCCCATTTTACAGCGGAAAAAGACAAGCTCGAGGCGCAGAAAAAGAAACTACAAGCACAGCTTGACAAACTCCGTAAAGAAACATTAAAATTAAGAGAGCAGTATGAGACAACGATAAAAGCCTTGACGGAAGAGATGACTGAAAAGTTCAAAAAAGAGAATTTCGAGCTCGAAAAACAATTCAGAAAGGAAATAGAACAGTTAAAGACCCAACACAACCAGAAGTTACAGCAACTGAAAAGCGAAAAAGAGGCTGTCATCTCTAAACTAGAGCAAACCGTAAGAGATCTCGAGAGCAAGATCAGGGAGTTGCAAAACCAGAATGATCTGAAGATAACAGAGCTTACAAAAGAAAACGAGAGACTAGCAGAAAGTTGCCAAAATCTGGATAGGAAGAACAAAGAAGAAACTGCTCGTCATAAAACAGAAACAGCTGAGCTGAAAGAAGAAACAAAGAAACGAGAGAAGTGGATGGAAGACAATAAGATCAAATATGAGAGAGAACTGGCCAATCTCAAGGAAATTATTGGGCAGATGAAAGAAGAGCTTGAACAGAAAAACGTGCAACTGGCAGCAACAGAAAAAGATTTGGATCGAGTACGAAACAACCTAACAGATAGTCAGGAAGAATTTGATGCTCAGGTAGCCGCGCTAAAGCAAAAAATCTCCGAGTTGGAAAAGGAAAAGAAGGGTCTCTTTGGTCGGATACAAAGTCTTGAAATGACCAAGAAGGAGATTATAAGTAATTACGAAGAACGGATTATCAAAGAGCGAAAGGAGACAGAATCGAAGTGTCAGTCACAGGTATCGAAACTTCAAGACGAGCTGAACAAAGAAGTCCAGGAGAAAGGCAAGCTACATAATGAAATTCAAGAGCTTTTGAGGGAAGTGACAAATTGGAAAAGAAAGTACAGCAATGCCGAGGAAAAACATGTAAGCAACATGACAGATTTAAAGAACAGTCACGAAAAACAAATGAATGACCGAAAAAGTGAACACGAGGATGCTGTGGCTAGTTTGAAAAAGAAGTTGGAAGATCAGACATCAACTAATGAGATGTTGGAAAAAGAGAAGCAGGAGCTTACTGTGACGGTTGGAGAGCTGACGTTAACTGTGGCAAGACTCGAAGAGGAAGCTACCAGACAAAATCTAGAATGGGAGAAGGAACTCCTCGCGTTTAAAAGCAAAATTGAGAAGCTTGAAGACGAAAACAGAAAGTTGAATAATGTATCAGAACAGTTGCGTTTGCAATTAGAAGAGGCTGAACGACTTGCTAACGATAATGAACAGCAAAATAAGGCGGAGATTAACGAGCTCAACTTGAAAATAAAAGACTACGAGACGAAGTTAAAGGTTTCTGTGGAGCTAGAAATAGCAAACCGTGAGATGCTCAACGAAATGTCCCGCTTACGTTCTCAACTTGAAAGTTTGACAGCCAAGGAGAACAAGCTTCACCAAGAAAACGGCGACTTAAAATTAAAGATAACAGAGCTTGAGTATCTGAACAGAAGGCTGACAGAAGAATTAGATTCACTTGCTAAAAAGCTTTCAGACTCAGAGGAAACGTCTAAACGCGAGATAGAACAACTCAAAAAGACTCACGAGACCGAAAGGGGAAAATTCGTCAGTGAAAAAGACAAGGCACTTGGGGAAGTGGAACGACTGCAAAAGGTCATTAGTGAGCAAGAGAGCGTTATTAGACGCTTCAAAGATTCTGTCGAGTGTGCTGCTGAAGAAAAGAAAAGAAACGAGGAGCATTTCAAATTTGAGCTACAAAGCTTAATGGAGAAGTACGAGACTGAAAGAAAGAAGGCTGAAACGTTGAGATCAGAACTGCAACAGAAGTCTTACATTCTTGAAGAAAAGAGCAGAGAATGGAAACGAAAAACAGACGAGATCCAGTTCAAACATCGAGAAGAAAGAGAAACTCTTACAAGGGAAAAGAAAACTTTAGAGGAAGATTACGAAAAGCAGTTAAAGGATTTGAAAGAAGAAGCAACAAATGAAAGAGAACTGTGTGAAAGAAAACTGAACCAACTCGAACAAACCTACAAACACGAGATAAACACAGTTCGCTATGAGCTCGAGCAGTGCTTCAGAGAGGTTACCAGCAAGGAGATAGAGAAGGTACGGAAAGAACTTGAAAAGGAGAAGAACGACCTGCAACAGCAATTGCTGGCAGAAAAGAAGCAGCTTATCGAGGACTACAACAAAAGAATACAGGAAGAGAAAAAGAGGTATACTCAAATCGAGGAGAGGTATAACTCCGAGATACTTACCCTAACAAGGAACAAGTCGGAACTGGAGAGCAGGATCCACGACTTAGAGAGGACGATTGAAAGGACCAAAGAGCAATTGACCTACCGTTATACTGAAGAACGCCGAAAGATAGAGTATGAGTTAGAAATGAAGTTGACAGATGTGAGAGAAAAACACAGGCTTGAACTCATAGAACGTTCTGAAATAGACAAGTTGAATATGGAGGCAAAATTTAAAACCTACAGAGAGGAAATGGAAGAGAAACTCCGTCTTGAATACCAGGCTAAGATAACAGCGGAAGTGTCAACTCGTGAGAAGGAACTGCAAGATTCCCTTTACAAACTGGAGAAAGAATTCCGCACAGAGAAAGAGCAGTTGCTGGACGAGGAAAGGAAATTGAGGACGCAGAACGAGTTGCTGTTAAGAGAGAAGGATGCTTTACTTCAACAAAGCCAGAGAGACAAAGATGAACTGTCAGGAAAACTGGAACATGAGAAAGAATTGTTAAATGTCACGCTCGAGGCTATGTCCCGAGAACTTTCGAAGCTGAGAGAAGAAAAGACGCATCTTTCCGACTCCTTCTCGAGGGAAAAACGAGAGCTAGAGAAGAAATACGAAGCGGACATGGCAGAATGGAAGAACAAAGTCGAAAGAGGAAAACAAGAACTCGTGACCCGACTACGCGAAGAAAACAGGCAAGTTGTTCAAGCTTATCAGAGGACAACAGATGCAACAATTGCCGAGCTAAAAGATAAACTTGCTAAGGCAGAACGAAAGGTCACAGAATTAGAAGAACACTTTAAGAAGGAGAAAAGCAAGCTGGAGCACCAATTCGAGCACGAGAAAATGGAAATCGAGCAAAACACACAAAAGATTACTAAAGAGCTGAAGATCGTCCTCGAACAAGAATTTTACAGGAGATCACAAGACGAAAGGAAGACTTATGAGAATACCTTGTCGACCTTAAGAAGCGAAATATTCGAGCTCCAGGAAAGCAAGACGCGACTTCAACGCGTCTTGTCCGAACAACAACTGATTGCCTATAGCCTTGGGAGAGACATCAATACGCTTAAGAATGAGCCGCAAGCGACGAGTCCAAGAAGACAAGAACAAAGTCTCCTGGAACGAGAACTCCAAGAACTAAGACACAAAAACGAGAAGTTAAAAATCGCAACAAAAGAGGCCCAGTTCTACAACAGAGAGCTCGTCCAGTGGGACAGTGCAAAGAATTGTCCAGTGTTGAAAACTGCGCAGGAGTTGAATGCAGCAACAGCCTCAAAACCTCCTGTATCATTCTTTGAACCACACACCAACGGAGATCAAAAGGTAAATACATGTACTTTAAAATCGTACCGTTAAATTACGGTATGCCTTAAGCACATATTAGACCAAGTGCCAGTGGAATAATAACAAGGGTTTTGGCGAAAGCGGCTGAATGAAAATGTAAATGCCGCGGGCAACAAAGGTTGTGAAGCTGCTTTTTGAGAATGTAACCCCCTTTTTATTAGCCATAACAATGACGAGCAGCTCAAAATAAGCAAACTTAATAATCGAGGAATGGCCTGATAAATAAAGGACAGTTTGTTCATATGGATTTCGAAGCAGACATTGCAATAGTTCAAAAAGGGAAATATAAATGGCATTATAATTCAAGTACACTAGAGCAAGAACTTATTTAACAATTATTGATCATTATTCGGCGAAGGGAATGTCAATTATTCACTCCTCCTTTGACGAACAACTGTTTTAGTATAACTTTCAGAAGTAAATATCAAAGACTACGAAAAAAAGCAAAAACTTGGAAAATAGTACTTAAACGAACATGTAATCGCCTGCATACATGTTAGCTATATATGTAAGCTTACTTTAAGCAGTTGCAGCAATGGCAAACCATTTACATATTAATCTTAGGCGGTAAAATAAGCAAAACACGGACTATGAAAAAGAAAAAAAATCATCAGGTACCTTTGATTTATCTTTGCTGACTTCATGAACAATTGTAGTTATCGTCTGGAATGCGTTGCTCCCGTCTGAGGAGAAATAAGCACTCGTGATTTCAGTGTCAACTTGACACCTTTCGTGATGGCTGGCGTTGCTCGAAACCATTGTGTTCGATTTTTAAATGATTTAAAAACCCATTTCTTTAAAAAATTTTGCTCCAAGGATGTCGGAAATAGTCTTTCGAAATTCCTAATGCTTTGAATACACTGTAGCGGGAGTGATGTCTTTAGAATAAACGAAGATTTCACTCACCAAGAACCAAGCCGACATCATTACTTCCCAGCAGAACAAATGTGGCTTGGCTTAGAAACCGCCCCTTAAAGTGTTGTAATCCCCCGTGGGGTGAGGGGCGCGGGGTTGTCAGATTCTCAAAAACTATTTTAAATACCTGCATTTCTAACGATTATTTTTTTGTACTTTCCAATAGGAAACACCAGCAAAATCTTCTATTCAATCAATATATGCATGTTTAACTCTTTTAGTGTTTATTCTGTTTAAAGGCTTCCGATCGAAGTTCAAAGTACTCTAACAACGACACCTTACAATCAAACAATGATCGACTGGAGAAAGAGTTTGAGAAACTGGGTGAAAAGCTGGATCACTTGAATGACAGGAAAACTGAACTCATGCAGGAGGTAACATGAATGTACTTCACACACACAAAGACTTGTTTTATCCAAACTATCGCCAGAAATCATACCAGCGACACAAGAGTTGTGGTTCAAGAGTTGTACAGGAGTTAAAATGCGACCTTTTTATACCTCGGAACAAACACGTGTAGTCGGTGTTACGTGCCGGGAAATACTCGTATAAAACCAAGTCATTACCTTCTTTGGTTAGAAAACATTGGCCGACCTCTGTTTTCCGTTCAGTTAGATACCATGGTTAGCTCCTTAAGTATTTTTTTCCAGGAGCATTCTCTTATTAAACAGAAGTAGACTACGATTTTGATTATGATTAATTGCGCGTCACAAACAGTAGCTCACAATTTGGGTGTTAGTCTTATGCCGGAAATTACTTGCACCGTTCACTGTTTCCTTGCTTCCTGTGAAAATGTCTTCTTCTTTAACAGGCTGATGACCAAACGGCTTATTCAGGAGGAAATTCATCTGTGACAAACACAGTTCACGTGTACAGCAGCAGCACAAGCTACCAACAGAGACGCAACGATTCCTCGTCGCCTGGACCTAACTACTATTTCTAAATGGCTTTAAAAGTTACGAGTACATGCTAACTGTAGGACAGTCTGGAGTGTCAATATTACTGAAACCTCTAGCTAGGCTCTTGGTAGTTTTGAGTCTCAGAACCCAGCAATGATAGAAACATGAACACGCAAGACTTATATAATTATCATTTCAGTTTGTTGGATCATTGAGTTCTACTTTACAATGTGGAACAAGGATGACGCATTTGAAGGCTATAACCCGTCAACATGTGTTACAAATATTCACCAGTTTGAGACTCAGTTATGGTAATTGAACTTTTATTATCTGAATCAAATTACATATTTCAACAGTATAGTTGTTTCTCGGAGAACTACCACTAAATCTACCTTTGAGTTTATCCTGAAGTTTTGATTTCAAACACTAAACGTTTTACATAGCAATCACCAGTTAGTCCACGTAGCACTGCACGTGACAATTAATGTGCACTGTGCGCGTGACAAGGTGCACTCATTTCTATCTACCGTAAACTGGCGCTTATAAGCCCCTTCGGTTATAGACCATTCTACTTGTAGATTAAAATATTACTTCCGCTTAAACCCCCCCCCCCCCTCTAGTTTAAAATAAAGTGAATTCGAATTATTACGATGTTTTAAAGCTTAATTAAGAACCCGTATATGCAAAAAGTATTTCGATTAACACTGCTGTAACTCGTTTCGAAACGGTTTTTTTTTTATTCCACTTATAAGCCCCTCCGTTTCCAAGCCCCCACAAAACCCCTTACGAAGTTGTATAAGTGGCAGTTTACGTTATAACATATTTCTGAAAATATGACCTGGTTGGATTTTTTCAGTGGGAAATAAAATAATCAAGTTTTTATTATTGATTTACAATCATTTCATCGGTTGAATTTTCGAGGTTACAAGCTTTAAGGTTCTACAACTAATTCAACCTAGATCAGTTTAAGTTAAATGGCAACTGATGTTTTCTAAGAAAGTTATCACGCAACATGCCCAGGTGATATTGTTTGAATACAAATATAATTATATCCCACTTCAAATGTTGTGGGCATTTTTAAAACCTTTTTGAATTTTTATTAGGATTTTTGAATTTTTTTAGGATTTTTGAATAATTTAGGTGGTGACTACTTTCATCAACTGTAAACCTTAAAATTAGTTATTCAACATCTGTTTAGGTACATCGGAAGTTTATGTTCTTGCTGTTGGCGCGTATTCACATTCCACATGTGAGATGGAAAACTCTCAGCTTATCATTTAGAACTTGAAATTTTTAACGAAAAGTTAATAATACGGACAAAACAAGAGAAAGTTCAACTGCCGGTTCACGTCCTTCTCTAACCCGTCTGTGCCTTAAAAACGCCCTAGTCGGTTCCTACATGTACCAAAGGACCAAAGGTTTAGTAATGTTAGTAGGCAACCACGTGCGGTATATACAATTGTTTTAATATTCGATTCAATGTTTTTTTTTTTTCCATGGTGTATCAAATAGCTATGAGATCTTGTTTCATCTGTTTTTCTTTCAGTTTACCTCGTGTGAAATACTACATAACAGTTTTATCAACTGTAAACCTTTTTTAAAAGGTTAGTTATTCAATATCTGTATAGATAGGTCTAAAGTGAACTTCTACGGGAGACGATTAGTGAACAGTAATTTCTGTGAAACTTAGATACTTCCTAAAATGTAATGTAATACTCGTTGGCTATAGCTACACATTTTATAGTGACCTTGTTTTGAGGCTATCACTTAACATAAAGGTATCCTCTGTTTTCACAGGAGGAATGTACTATTTTCACCGTTAAAATGAAGGGCGTCACGTTAAGTATAATCACTATCTCTTATCGAAATAAAGGTGCATTGGGTTTACAAGCTGAGTAGTTGTTTTCAAATGAGACGTTGACACGGCATGTGATAAAAATGAATCCTAAAACATAAAAAAAACAAGAACAAGAACATATCAAAAGGTTTTGTAACGCGGTTTCAAAACTGTATTTCCTTTGGTTTGGGTACTGACCAGAAATAATGATAATTACCGGTATATGAAAAAGTGTGTTGTTATCCTGTTTCTTTTTTAGATCCTCCCCTCCCCCCCTCTCCCTCGCCGGGATCTGGCAGTAATGTTCAACTGAAAAATTACTCTAGGCATGGGACGAAACTTCGAGTTACCACTCAAGACGTAGTCAGTTTTGCAGGCTGATATAAATGAAACATCATGTTTTTATTATTTGTTTAAGGAACTGACCTGTTAACCCGACCTGGGTGAAGGTTGTTGAAAACGGAACCATTACTGATCACCCTAAAACAAACAACCCAGCACATAAAAGAAATTCTAGACGGCACAAACTGGCGAGGGGCTAATGCCTCATGAGATACAAATGTCCAAGTGAATCTCGCAACTTCTCTCTTGATTTTCATCCATCATTTTTCACTAAAAAACTTCCTAGGTTGCATTTGTCATACTTGGGAAATTGGCTTTCAGCATAGAACTCGTCTTAATCTTGGATGAGCAAGCGACCCGACTGTTTGCAACAGCATGGTGTTTGAAATTGTTACAGCAAAGATATGGCGTGACGCACGTGTCAGACAGATAACTGATAGTCTTTGACCGGATTCAGCTGAACGCGTCATCGAAACAAGAGCTGAAGGAAGACTAGAGCCCACACGTTTCTGAAGATTTTCACTGAAACCGAAGCTTGGATTACGTTTTAAGCGTCCACGATCGTCCACTGTAACTGGTATGTGTATGCTCAGTTATAAACGTCTTGCTTCATCTGTTATGGCTAAGCTATAATCGTAATTTTTATTTATAACCTACCGAGTACATCTTGCGTTCATCAGTACTTGACTATGTCTTCGAAGATATTGCCCTTCAAGTCTACACAACTGTATATCCGCAGAAATAGCAAGTAACTTTACATGGCACTATAGTCAGCTAAAAGGGAAAGGCACGCAAGATATTTCATGCAGTACAATCAAGCGACGATCTCCTGGCATTCTGTTTACCTGATTTCACTCGGTCCGCACTGATCCCAAGATTTCGAAAAATCTCTAGATATAATTTACCATGCCAACTGCAAGACAATTCCTTTGTTATGGTCCCGTTGTTGATGACTATCTTTACCCTCTTGGTTCTGTCTGGCGTAGTTGCTCAGTAAATCGATAATCAATTAACAAACGATTTTCGACTGCTGTCGGAAATCGGTGACAATCGACAAACTTATGGTGTTGATTACTAGTTAGGTCGGGAAAATTAAGAACCGAGTCTCAATTTAGAAGGACATCATGTTTTATAACACGATATCTTCGTGCTTCGGGTATCCTTTTCTTCACTGGGACTTCGTCTATGATAAAAGTTACGACTTCCACTGCGAGGTCAAGGGGGTGTCTTTAGTTGGTCTTGTGTGAATTCGTAACGACGTTATTTGAGAATTACCTTTGGTTCAGTTTCATTTTAGGTTCAGTCTGTCTTCTTTATTGCAAATCTAAGCCGTTCTTACTGCTCTTTAGATGATAAAGAAGATGACATTTTTCACATCCATACTGATTCCCACAATTTTCCTAGCAGGATTTTCTACTTACGCCATTGCTGCAGGTAAGAAAAGAACTTGATTTTACATATTGTTTGATGGAGTTAAGCAATACAGTAAACTGCAAGGTCTTGATTATTCCAGAGATGCAAAAATGAACCATGTGTCTCACGTGTTAAGCTGATGCTTATGATTAAACATGTTTCAGATAGGGAGTAAAGGTGGCAGATAAATAGAAATGGTAGGGAAGGGGTACATGAAACTGGAGAGAAGCTACTACCAAAAATATACGGCAGTTGTATATTATGAAATACATAGCTTTGAACTAGGTCTTTTTTTATATAGCGACAGGCTTATTTTGTGAAAAGGTGTAACGAACATATAGATTGTTGAACGGGCAGCTGGACAAAACTCCAGGCCGTCGTGAAGAAGTGGTTCGACTTTTTGTAACATGCTTGACGATACTCAATGTGAATCGTTTCTTCCAAGTCTCGTCCTGTACAGGAAATCTGTGTAACGCTACGATGTGCGATTCGAATCCATGCAAAAATGGTGCAACGTGTTTGGATCATAACAGCAGTTTTTCTTGTGTGTGCAAACCTGACCTGACAGGAAGATTATGCGAACTGCATCACAACCGTTGTGACTCTACTCCATGTCAAAATGGCGGAACATGTACAAACGGGATCGATGCCTTCACATGCACCTGTGCTCGTGGATTTACTGGTGAGACTTGTGGAAAACGGACTGGGGATTGTCCTGATCCACCAAGCATAGTCAATGGAACAGTCAGGTTACGAAATTCATACGGTTTTTACACGTGTAATAGAGGTTACAAGACACTGATCATGATTGGAAGTCGCATTATCAGGTGTGTCAATGGCAAGTGGAATGGAAAGCCTCCCACGTGTCAATCAGGTGAGCTGTGCAAAGTTGTCACGATACATATATAACTGGATTTATGAAAACCGTGTCAGTATTTTGCACCAAATCACCCATACGCACCTTAATTTCACGACTTCTAAAGGCCTTAAAATCACTCCAAGCGACGAAAAATAACATAAAATAACAAAATAAAAAGAAGATCAAGAAAGGGGAGATAAGAGAGTGAAGGAAAAAAGACTGACATTCCTTGTAATTTTTATATCGTCTACTTTCTCTGACGAGAACAACCGCTTCAGCAGGGTGTGATTTCTTTAACACTGTTTCCATAAATCCAGACACAGATATATATTCTGTGAAAGTGCTTAATGACAAGATAGTCTGCACCCAAGAAAAATTACGCCACAAGAAAGAAAGGGGTAAGGAACACATCTCTGGACACGCACCATCTGAGAACACGCACGGCTGGCACGTAAAGCCATAATAATATACAATAATATTTTCGCTCGCACGCGATTGGTTTAAAAGCGTCTCGTGGCTGAGTATGCCCTAGCCAAAAGTGTGAAATATCTTAGTGATATTCGCCAATTTTGAAAAGATCCCGCGTGTTGCGAATAATATTTGAAATATGATGAACACAATAGCCTCCTTTTAACTTTGAAAAAATGCGTGATATTTGTCCTTGGAAATTATCTGTTCTTCGAAGCTCACAGTTTTCCTCGAGCTACGCTCTCGATCGGAACAAATAATGTTCGCACACAAATATCCGAGCATGTTTTGGCGCCAATTAAAGGGAGGCTATTCTTTATATATGGTACGAAACTGTATTAATGCTCGGAAATTTTACTCACACATTTTAACACATCCATATACAATGTAGATCTAGCTTAATTCCGTAGCTTGAACTGCGTGAAAGATAGTTTGATATTTGAACTGGTTTGGACTTACTGACTTCAATAGCTTACACGTTTAAGAGCTTTCTAAAACTGGAATTGTTTTTCGTCTTTCTGACAACAGGAGTAAGACGCTCAGTATGTAAAAGACCCGACGGTATAAGGCAGGGTTACTTTGAGCCTCAAAAAGATGAATTCACTGTTGGTTCAATTGTCAAGTACGTTTGTAACGGCAAGTACCGTCTCAGAGGCAATGCTGAGCTGATGTGCACTAAAGATGGAAAGTGGTCGCCGACAAAGCTACCCCGTTGTACAAAAAGTAACTGAAAGACCTTATTTAAGAAATATCTAGTCTCTTCATTCATGTAGATTAAAGGTTAATTTTGCATAGAGGAGTGATTATTTTCACAGGCAATGTAACTAAATATAGTCATAGTCTACTAATTCTGAATTATGAACTAGGAGTAAAACCAAACCCCAAAAACAACTTTCGAAATAAAACGCTAACACGGGCAACACTACAAACGATAACCTTATGGAGCCACCTTCGTTGTTAAAATTGAGATATCGGTTACTTCATATTCTCTCCGCTTAGCATCGATTTTTTTTTATGTCCTCTCGGTTAATGCATAAAGGTCTCGTTTCGTCAACGTGTCCCAGATTCTTGCAACTTTTTAGACTGATCTTGGGCGTGCAGTTTTAAACAGTTACGATTTCCATGTTGGAAAAAGTTACCAAAGGCAATAATTTACTTTTGAATAGTAGTCAAACTTCTCTCTGTGACTGGAATCCAAAACGAAGATAAAAACGCTGACATTTGATATGGCATTTGACTGTTAATAAACCTGATAACCATCTTTTAATGTTGCTTTTATTCAGAAACGAAATGCAAAGATCCAGGTAGCCCGAAAAATGGTCGCCGTGATGGAAGTTTGTTTCTAGAAGGAACTCAAGTTCGTTTCTCCTGTAATGAAGGATATGAACTTGTCGGCCTTGGTGCACTCAGATGCGTTCCTAAGTGTCGTGCGTGTAAGACCGTACAATGGAATGGCACTACACCGACCTGCCGGAAAATAGGTAACTCCATTTAAGTCTTTGTGCGTATAAATGACGTATGTCTTAGAACTGCCATTCAGTCATTCAGCCAGCCAGCCAGCTTGTCGATCAATCAGTAATTCAGTCCGTCCATCCGTCCGTCAGTCAGTCAGTCAGTCAGTCAGCAGTTTAGTCAGCCGGTCAGCCGGCGGTCAGCCGGACGGTCAGTCAGTCAGTCAGTCAGTCAGTCAGTCAGTCAGTCAGTCGGTCAGTCAGTGAGCCAGTGAGTCAGTAATAGTATATCTTTATTGCGCCTTACTTTCCAAAGGGAGGTGTTGGTCTGGTTACATTAACTAATAAAAATACAAAATAACATTTACCATATCCGTAAACAATTAATTAGAAAACTCATAGCGCTTATTACATTTGTGAATTAAGAATCTCTTTTCTTTTTCGAAACATGGATATATTTACCTGTTATTTTAGATGTAACTTTATTGTCTGCTCTAAGTAAATACTCGGTCCTGTCGTTATCACTTAAACTGGTATAACAAGTATCTGCGTTTAAATATGTGAATGCAGTTCACGTCTTAAAGTGGTTTACCCCAAAGAGATGCTGTTCATGTTCTATGCAATTTTCTTTGCATACCAAACATGTTCGCTCTTCTACTGGGATTAATGCAGGCTCCTCTGTATTTTCATATTTGCCAGTTTGTCTTCGTAATGCATGACATCCTAATCTAAACCCGTGTCAGACTAATACTGTGTGCTGGCTTTGTAATTAATGTCATGCACTTTTCAAATTGATAATTATTTTTAACCTCCTTTTGTGTAAATTTCTCCCTTGAACTTGTTGATGACCTATTCTGGGTTTCAAGCCAGTTTTGCAAATATTGATCCGTGAAGTCAGTCAATTAATCAGTGAGTCAGTGAGTCAGTGAGTTAGTCAGTCAGTGAGTCAGTGAGTCAGTGAGTCAGTGAGTCAGCGAGTCAGTGAGACAGTGAGTCAGTGAGTCAGTGAGTCAATGAGGCAGTCAGTCAGTCAGTCAGTCCAAGACACTAATATTGTTTTGATTTGCTGATAATTTCTCGTTAGCATCTCGTTTAACTTTTACTTTAGCTTTGCTTAATTTTCATTCACTTGCCTTAGCTTTGCTTATTCTTGCATGACCAAAAAATCGCTTAAACCGTAATACAAATCCATTTTTCGATATCTTCGTATTGTTAGCGGCTATTTCCTGAAGCAAATGAGTCATTGACGACGCTTTTTCTCCAGATCCTTTGAGAAGTCTGAAGAAGGTTGCAGAAAACCTGCGTAAACATTTCATCGACAAACTGAGTTGGACGACAACTGACAGCTTGGCTCGGGCAGGTTTATCCTCCGGTGCTGGTGGCCTCGATCTGGTGTTCGTGTTCGACAGCTCGGCAAGTGTCGGAAATAAGAACTTCCAAAAAGGAATCGCTTTCGCCAAAACGATCATCGACGAGTTTGGAATATCCAACTCTGCAATGGGGACAAGAGTTGCTGTTGTTACATTCAGCTCGACAGCCAAAGTTATTTTCAATCTGAAAACAAATGCCATGCCCAACAAAAACGAGGCTATCGCAACTCTTGGTAAGTCAAGTCTTCTGCATTGTTAGACTGTAGGTAAGGTTAAGTCTGTATATGAGCCAAGTGGCTCATCAGGCCGGAGCTTATCCCGGTTTTCTATAGCATGAAGCGATTAGGAGTATTTCTACACCCCCCCCCCCCTCCTCCTCCTGGATGGGATGCTAGAGCATCGCAGGGTTAACTCCCAGCATTAAATTCCCCGGTACCCATTTAAACACCTGGGTGGAGAGTGTGGCACTGTGAGAGTAAAGTGTCTTGCCCAAGAACACAACACACTGTACCCGGCCAGGGCTCGAACACGGACCGCTCGATCCGGAGTCGAACGAACTAATCATGAGGTCACCGCGCCTCCACTAGTAGTCAGCAGTTAGACTAATAAAGAAGTATGGTAAAATGGAGGTCATTTGTCAAAAAGTTACACCACTGCAGCTTCGTGTGAAACCCCCTCTCAGAGTGGATACCAGCTGACGAAGGTCGAGAGACCGAAACGTTTTATAAATTTTTATAACTTTTTTATCTTTTTAAACCAAGAGTTGTCCATTTTCGGTCTCTTTTTAACCAGTTTTTATTATTCACCGAATCGGGACTGTCAATCCTCGTGATCCTTTTGGTTCGCATCTTTGTTGGCTCAGGAAGCACTTTTAACCGTCTATATATACGAATATATATATATATACAACGAATGAAGTTACAATAGCCAGGTATGTTTTATGTCTGGATTTATGAAAACGGTGTTAAAGACTGAATCAAGTGTTTTTTGATTTATTTGCTTTATTGATTTTTTTTTTTCTGCTTTCGCTATGACAGCAACTTGTAAATCTTACCTAGCATAAAATGTAGAAACTCCCTGCCGCATGTTTCATTTATTTAGGTATTTTTTTTCATTATTTATCGACCCACCACCCCCCCCCCCCCCCATCCTTCTCCCCTCTACCTTCCTCCCCCACCTAGTTCCCTTGCCCTCATTCTGTCCACCTCCCAACCAAA
>Ga0126339_10000165_pt1:0-25000 | contig 28899 bp, 19 predicted proteins | sample OrbTmetagenome_2_FD_92532 | JGI IMG/M metagenome (GOLD analysis project Ga0126339, IMG submission 92532) | Coral microbial communities from Petempiche,Puerto Morelos, Mexico - Orbicella T R C metagenome | ecosystem: Host-associated > Invertebrates > Cnidaria > Coral | place...
ACGGAAACGGGAAAGTCGCTAAACACAAGATTTAAGGACAAAATATGTACAAGACTAAAAAATGTTTAAAAATGGTTAAAAAAGTAAAACACCAAACGTGTTCGACATAATGTCAATATTTAATCAGCAGAACATTGGCTGTGCACGTATTCTTGGTACATTTCTTTTCCGTCTTCTACAAAACAACAACGTCAGATGACTAAATTCTGTGTTATCTGGAAAATGTGAACCGCCGTGACAACGGCTAACTTTTTTTTTTCTATTTCAAATTTATCGCTGTATTCCAGGTGTAGTTTCGTGTTTGTTTTGACAGTGATAAACGAACAGGAAAATTACTGTTTTTTCTGTTTTTTCTGTTTTTTCGGTTCACAACTGTCTTGCCGCCGTATCATCTTGGGAAGAGCAACAACAGAGAAGGGGCTAGTGAGCTTTTCCTAAATTAGGGTTAGTTTTCCACGCTGCTCATCACTTCTACTGTCTCTTATTGTTCTCCTTGTAACAGCTCGAAGTTGACGTGGACTCCATACGATTTGCTATCTGCAGTACAAGAAAACTTAAACTGAAACCCTCGGTATGGATGGCTTGTGAACATGTTTGTAGATGTACTAAGTAGTAGTAGGCCTCCGTCGGTCAGGGTTGACCATGGGTAGCATCCTAGTCGACTAAGTAGACCACTAAGAAATAAGTAGCGAACCAGTTGAACCAGTTGAACCAGTTGAACCAGTTACCGTGAACCAGCTAAAATAGTAAGTAAACGTTGGTGGACCATTTAGTGAACTACTTGAATCAGTAAGTGAACCGGCTGAACCAGTTAGCGAACCAGTTCAACCGGTTAGTGGATGAGCTAAACGGGTAATTGAACGTTAGTGAACCATTTAGTGAACCACTTGAATCAGCAAGTGAACCGGGTGAACCAGTTAGTGAACCACGTACACAAGTCAGTAGGCGAGGACTTTTCAATTCGTTGAAAACACAGAATGTTTGTTCTTAACAGAACCATGATCAGGACGGGTCTTAAAGAGTTTAGACCTACATTTCGTAGAGAGTTAGAGTGCAATTTTGTGCGGAGTGGAGAAGGGATGTACCGTACTTGTCGACCGGTTAATAACGGGTGTTTTTCTTTCAGCAAGTGACAGCCCTCAGCAAGTCCGAGCTCTGTATTTATCCAAGTGAGAGCAGTAAGTCCTCTCTACATTACACAATGCAGCAGCTCAAGACAGACTTGCCTGATGTGCTCATCAAGGTATCTTAGCTGAGCGGCAAACCTTTAACTTTTGTCTGAAAGTAGCTACTTCGCGATTTGTGCATCTTGAAAAGTTTAGCGTATGCTTTTCAAGTTCGTCGTCTATAATCCGCTTTAATCTTCTCCATCCTTAACCATTTTGTTCCTTTATGGTTTATTATTATCTCTTCAGTGTTTTCTATCTTAGCAAACTACTATTTTCAGTTTTCCTTCAATTTAAAGGTAATTTTGTACATGGCCAAAATTACTCAGAATACCGTGACTGAGCTTCTTTAAGCACGGCCAAACGAGGATGAGGGAAGCCGAGAGCTCAAACTCATGCCCTCGAATAGAGCGTCTTCACTCACGTGGCCAGCAACCATGCTAATTTATTAGAACAAAAGAAAGTGTTTACATAAGAAAAGAGTTCAATTCCCACAGGATTGATAAGAAATCCCAACATGGCCGCTGTTTCATTGTTTTGGAACACCAAAATGACCCTCTCGCGCGCTCTCATCTCGCATCCAACCTTTTAGAACCTGTTCAAAGTTTCACGAGTCCATGATAATTTTATTCCGTCGCGCGTTGCGTGATTTTAATCATCTCTTGTATACTGTTATTCGCGTTTGGCTTCGCTTGAATGAAAGTCTTTGAGGAACACCGCTGTTGTTGTTGAATGTTTATAGTGGTCGATGGACTTAGCTACAACTAGCTAGTTGTCAAGCGTGCCAAAGAAATATTTCAAATAAACATAATAGACCTAAAAATCCCAACTGGCGGGAGGCAGACCAGTTGGCTATTTACAAGCATGACCGAGGAGTTGAACTAGGGTCTAGCGAGGAACAACTCCAGCTTAGTGGTCAGAGCGGGACTCATTGTATTTTAGCCCAGTCTTTGGATGATAACCGCTATCATGGCTGTCATACTGATATTATTTTATTTTATTTTTTTCCTTTTTTTTCTCATGTTTTTAGGGTCATAAAAATGTAAACCGCGCCATAATTCATGTAGACGAGGCTCAAGGAGATACCTACAAGCTGCTGGTGGAAGGCGATGATTTGCTGTCTGTAATGTCCACTGTTGGTCAGTTTTGAAAAACAATTGTTCTTAACTTGTTGATTTGAAGAGAACTTCTGTGTTCTGTGAATATTTATTTTCTGTTATATCAAGGCAATATCCCCAGTTGATAATATTCTTTCTTCTCATCACCTGCCTGCCACACAGTGTCTCCTTCTCCTGATTGGATGATAATTATAGTTTTTATTTGTAGGCGTCAAAGGCACAGCAACCACGTCCAACAACACGGCTGAAGTGGAGAAAGTTCTTGGAATCGAAGCTGCCAGGTTGGGAGATGTTTAAAACTCAGTTTTAACAATAGGTTTATTTTACCTCAGTTTCAAGACGAGTCTTGGTGTAAAACCTTTCATATGGAAACCACTTTTACTCACTACGTCACTATCATGCAAATCAAACACATGTTCAATTGAGTGTTTTCGCACAGGACGCATTACCAAACAGAGGCAAAAAGCGGCAATAAAATGCATTATTCAGATTACCTGACTAGTAAAGCTGTGGTCTAAGAAAAATTACAAGGAGCCCAAAGGTTCCTAACCAAGAACATTAAGTTTTTTCGGTCGCCTGTGGCACCTGGGTGCGTCTAGAGCACAACATTCAGATAATCCGACATTTCAGTTACGCCCTGCCATATTTGGTCATCCTAGTGGCAAAATATGTAAAGTTCGAATTATTCTAACTCTCATTGAAACTATCCCCAGTAGCATGTAGTTTGTTTTCATCATTTGGGAAACAGCGGGTGGAAAATGCTGAATTTCGTTTTGAAGACTTTAAGTCAAAGAGGGCATAACTTTGTTTTCTCTGTGCCTCATAAAAGAGGGCCTCTCAGTGGTTTTGGGTAACAAGGGTACATGATCACTTATTTCAAGGGAACAAGGGATATTTTTGGGATTAATATGAGAGAACAAGAGATATCTCTATTATTAAAAGGAACTTTGACAAAAAAATTCTTAATGAACAATGGAATTTATTAATAAGTAACAAGGGACCCCCCTCTTCCCCCTGGGAGGCCCTCATAACAGATGTTTATTACCCAAAGAACCCATTGCGATCCCCAGATTGAAGGTAGGACAGATTCGTTTTACCTAACATGCACTATAGAATTTATTTACTAAATAGATATCCTTTGTGTCTGCTTCTCTGTTACCAGGGCAACGATAATGAATGAAATCAACATGACCATGAAGAGTCACGGGATGAGTATCGATGCACGTCACGTGATGTTACTGGCAGACCTCATGACGTTTAAGGTAACGTGTTGGACGGAGTAGCAGTCGGTTTGTTCCGAGGTCTCTCTGATACCAAAAGATACAAAACAAACTTCAATTCTGAAAGAAACGAAGAAAATGTAACCAAAACTAAAGGTTTGCACACACTAGGGGACGGTATTCTTCGTGTGATCCCCGGTTTTGCGAAAACATTACATTTTCCCCGCAAATGAAATTTAGCTGGTTCGAAAGCTTGCGTCATGAAACAGGGACAAAATTACCTCAGTTTTCAATTTCACACCATGTGCACTGCTCTTGCAAACTGTTCCTGCTACAACGTAGAAATGAACCAATGTCCGCTTTGTGTTCACCACCTTGCGTACTCTCCCCGCAACATCAGATCTATGCATACACACAAAGGGGACTGTTTCCGCTACACGTTTCCGCTACACGTTCCCGCTACAGGTTCCCGCTACAGGTTCCCGCTACACGTCCCCCGCAACATTTCCCCAACTGTGTGCCGACCGTATTGTCGAAACGCGATTTCTGAGTTTTCGCGGACAAAAACGAGTGCTATTTGCAATGAAAAAGGCATCGCTAGTTGGACTTCTCTTGTATGTTATTTTTGTTTTATAGTGTTTTGTTTGATCTATGCTGCTCCACAAGCTTCTAGCTGTTAGTGGCCGACACAGCTCGTCCTTTTTTTCTGGCTTTCGTAGCTTTAAATACATTTTCATCGCTTTCTTGGTTCTGTTAAAAAAGCTCCTTGGTTGAAGGTTTGCACAAAGGTTTGAACCTACACTTCAGTCACAAAGAGTTTTCCAGCGACCGGCGCGGGATTTTTATTGATTTTCACCACCGCAATATTATGTCAGTTTTCCGGCCGGAATCTCAGTGTTTCTATTCATGGATGGCAAGACGGGACAGTGACTGTAAAGTGTTTTGATTAACATCACTATGAAGTATGCTTTATTTTGGGCGATTCTGTCAGAAATCAGGGTCACCGAGAAAACGCTAGAAGACACAGACAATTAAAACTTTTAAACCGTGAATGGTTCATGGCTTCTTCAACAACAGGACTTACGATCTATCTTTGAACTTTAGCGTTTGGGAACATTAAAACACACGAGAGGCACTCGGGAGGAATTCTCGCGCGTGCTGTTGATAATAATGATTTTCTTTCCCTAGGGAGAGGTACTGGGTATAACAAGGTTCGGCATAGCAAAGATGAAGGAGAGCGTACTTATGCTTGCTTCTGTAAGTTTACCCTTGTAAAATAATCTAAATCTAATCTAGCCATTGATAATACTCTTTCTAGCAGGAGCTTTGGTTGAGTATTCGTATAGCGCGCGATAAACGCGAAACGCGAGACTTGCCCGGCGAGAGGCGCGGTCGCGCGTGTTTCACGTTCGTCACGCACTTTTCAAAGAGCCTCACAAAGCTGCCTGTTCTGCTGCTTATGCAACTTTTTTCAGTTCAATCAGTTTATTTATCAGATTTTTAAAACTCGTTTTTCCTTTATAGTTCGAGAAGACTTCAGATCATTTGTTTGATGCCGCACTACACGGTCAGACCGACTCTATTGATGGTACGAAAAAACTTTTATACCTGCTGCGAGTTACAACAAGATTTGTGTGATTTACTTCATCCCGTAAAACGCATCGCAAACCACGTTGAGGAATGCAGCTGTGCTAGAAAGCATCCAGTCGCGTTTATAATTTTCCATACTTTTGCCTTTAAATTTTCACGCGGCTTTACAATTTAGCGTAAAAAAAAAAACTCATAGACAAATGTATGGAAAATGAAATAGCGACTGGAGGCAGCTACATTCTTCAAATTTGCATGATTAATGCAGTCGTTTGCCTTGGATCTTAACTTTGCTATTCATGAATTGTCTATAATTCAATCGTTATGAAATTATTTACCATCGGATTCCCATGCAAACACTGAATTTTGTACGCGTGTTGCCCAAGATCTCTTCCAAAACAGTGATGAGGTCTACTCGTCACTGTAGGAACGAGAAGAAAGCTGGGGCAAGTCTCATCTCGCAGTGGCTTGTGGGACTGTTATTGTCAACAATCCCACAAGCCACTGCAAGATGAAACCCGCCCAGATTTCTTCCCGTTTCTAAACTGGCGAGTGGTAAAACCGAAGTCTGGTGTCTGTGTAGTTAATAACACATGGGTAATACTGAGTGACCATTGCAGCAATACAGGTCCATTCATCTTTAGATCCTCACCTGATAAGAAATTGAAAATACCACATTATTATTTACGTTCGTATGGTTATAGATCATTGTCGGTATCCGCGCCATCTCTTTGGAACTCTTTAGATTGTTTTAAAGAACAGTTGAAAACGTATCTTTTTCGACAGGCGTATGCCAATCTTTTGTAGTTATTAATAGTACTTCAATACGTAGAATAAGTTTTATACCAGTGATGAACCTGTAAATTTTGTCTCAGGTTTTAAAATTTTATTTTAGTACGCACACTGTAAAGCGCTTTTGGACATTTATGGAAAAAGCGCTATATAAATGACTATTATTATTGTTATTGTTATTATTATTATTATTATTATTATTATTACTATTACTATTACTAATATTATTATTGTTATTATCATTATCAGTATTATTATTATTATTATCATTATTATTATTATTATTATTATTATTATTATTTAAAGGAGCTACGTTGCGGCTTGGGCAATGGCGTCTTCAAAAATTTAGCCTCAATTTTTCAAGTTCGTCGTTTGTAATCCGTGTCAATCTTCTCCATCCTTAACCATCCTTGTTCCTTTATAGGTTAATATTATCTCTGGAGTTTTCCTATCTTAGTAAACTACTATTTTCAGGTTTCCTTAAAATTAAAAGTAATTTTGTACGTGGCCAAAAATTACTCAAAAAACCGTGAGTGAGCTCCTTTGCTGAGGATCATAATACCTTTGTGTTACAGGTGTCAGTGAGTGTATTATTATGGGAATTCCCATGAGTATTGGAACTGGAATGTTCAAGCTTCTTCACAAATATCCTTTTTGTGTAAAAAAAAACAAAACAGTGTTTTGAGTTTTGTGACTGACCACTTTCAAACAGCTTCACACTAAGTTTGTTGCACATCTGCGCGCACACGGCGTGGAACTGTACGGCGCATTGAAGTTGAAGTTTCCACCCCAACCGCGACTACGGTCCCTTTACCCTGACCTTAAACCCTGTGATACACTAGCCTCACGTCCAGGAGGGGTGTAGGCCGGGGGGACTTCCACTGATGTGAAAAGGTCGGCGATGCTTGTCGGAAAATGCGATTTAAGCCTTTAGAGGAGACCTATCTGGGCTGCCTAGAGCTTTATTTGACCCCTAAAAGATATTAAAACGGAAATGACAACGGGTTTTTTTGTTATGATTTCTTCGAGTGCACCCTACCAATAATGGCCTTTCGCCCTGAACTCCTCTAAGTGAGACGAAAATCCGCGAGTTACACCCCAACAGGAGAAGACTAGCATCCCCGACCTTTTCATATGAGAGGCCCCCAAGGGAAGGGGGGGGGGGAGGGGGTTAGAAATACTCCTAGTCGCTTCATGCTGCAGCCGGCGCCGGCCTGATGGTACCCTACTTGCAGATGTCCTCTATTTCCTTTCCGGGTGGAAGGAAATGGCAGGCGTTTTACCGCAGGCTAACCTGATGGGCCACTAGGCTTGAACGCAGACATTGCCTGTACTTAATTTGTGCTGCATTGCTGTAGCTTATCCTTAACATTTTCCACGCCAGACAGGACCGGGCCTCCAAGCCGCAGGAATTTGATTTTCGACAACCCTGAATTCCACTTACCGGAACCAACCGCGTCAGTTAAACGGTAGCCGTTTTGAAATGTACGTGCTGTTTGAAATGTTGAAAAGATAGTTGCAATGTTATGAAAACGAACTCTCAAAGTACATAAGGGTGTTTCATATTAAAACTGTCTTTACAATCATGACATTAACCGAAGAAATAAGCCCGCAATTAATGCAGCGAATTGCCTTGGGCTCTGAGAGCCTGAACACGAGTTCAGCTGTACTTCAACCTTATGAGGGTCCGCTTGAAGAAGGACAAAGCGCTGGTTATTAAAGGTGTTGTGCTGTGATCGATATGAGTTCAGTATATGAAAGTTGTAATCCCCGAAGTCGAAGCAAACAGATCTTTCTTATCGCGAGTTTATCCCATTCACCAACAGCCTGTGAACAGGCTCCGCTGGAAGGGTCTGTCCCAGCTGAAAGGACCGAGAAGGAACTGGCGAGGGGGAGTGGGGTGGGGGTCGGAGCCTTGTTGACGTAATCTCGGATTGAACAGTTACAGTGGTATCAACCAATCAGAGCCCTTTACGAATCTCACGTGAAGTTCTCGGCTTGAATCTTACTAGCGACGTTTGTTTTGGTCTCGTATTAAACTCCATGTAGTCATGATAATGCATGGGTTATTGACCAAGCGTGAGGTCAAGATGGCTGGATATCGGCCAAGTTACTTTCAGCCATCTTGGCCGAACAAGCTTGGTCAATAAAGGATCTATTACATGGCTTTCAGCGAAATGTTTCTTGCGGGACAGCGGGTAGTCCCGAGCGGGCAAGGTAGTGCCAACTTGCCAATCACAGCGTACGATTATGTTCATCTTGCCCGCTCACGGAGCTACCATATAATAAATTACAAAATGAGGTTATTACTGTTTGGTGCACGGCACGGGAAAGTATTTCGCTTGAGGTTATAGTGTACGGACCAAGCGCAGCGAGCCCCTTGCAAAATGACCAAGAATCAAATATTTTTCCACCCGACCCCTCCTAATTTACATCAATTGGTATTAAATCACACCACCTTTTCTGAGCTTGACTTTGTTGCCAAGACGTGAAACTTTGTCAATGATCAGTCTTACGGGCGCTATTGAATTGTTGATGTGTGCGGGGCAAGATGGCTTTTTCCGGACCCGCTGACGTTATTCCGCACAGCCCCGCCCACGTCATCCCGTACAGCCCCGCCCACGTCAAACACGGTATTTTGTTTTATAGGAGCGCGTCCGCGGGCCCCCCAAGGGGTTATTTAATTTAATTTAGTTTGATGGCACTAGACAAGTTGTTTTTCCGGCTCTGTCAGGTAGATAAGATCTGGTGCGTACATTGTTCTATTAAGGCCATAATCGGGCCCGTTGGCAACCAATCAGATTCGTGAATTTTTTTTATAGTTTTGATTAATATGAATATTAAATGATGTTATGACTGGATTATAGCTGGGAAAAAGCAAGATCGCATCCCCTACTAAGCTAAAATTCCTAAAGAAATTAGAAATGCACAAGTAGGTTCTACAATAAATTCTACAACTGGGCAGATACAACTCCTCTACTTTTCTTTCTATACAGTTCGTACAAATTCATAAACCTTATGTACAGTTTCATACTTGTGTGTAACGAACCGTACATCGTTATTTCACTAAATCAACCATGACGTTTTGAAATCTTTGTAATGCAGAGTCGTTGATTGAAAATTGATCTTGGTCGAGTTGAATAAGTGCGATTATATGGTACAGTTCATTTTAGTGTAGTGTGTGTAGAATTATTGGACGAGGTTGCAATATTTCCCTCATTTACAAATGATAATTTACTCACTCTAATTAGTGTCAGGAATCACCGGACGTCTGAAATGTACTGAAGAACTTAAAGAGTTTCAGTTGCGATGTTTCATTTCCAATTTTTAATTGTTCTTTCTCAAACGTAATTTCGAGAATAGGTTTTGACTGAGTTCAAATTCGACAATCGTAGATGCTTTTGCCCGATCACAAAACCAAGCGACCAGTGTCTGGCGAATTATGTTTTCCATCGGCGTTCAAATGATCTGTGAAAGCGATAATTATGATTTCCAATTGAAACTTATATCGTTTTTAGTTTAGCGCGATGTTAACTCATCTTGAATGGGTATTTTGTTGGTTTAGCTTGCAGAGGTTGGTTTGATATGAAATCGAGAAACATCTAGCTTCCAGCTTGATTTCTGATGAGAAAACTAATGCATTCAGTTATAATTCACTACGATAATGTACAGCCGTGAGTTTTCTGGTCTCGAGAGACTGAAAAAATGAAATCTCAACCACCAGATGGATACGCCCGAAATCTACATCCTCAGTCAATATAAATTATTATCGATGTTGAACTAACAAGAAGCCAGTAAGAAGTCTTGTCACGGTTTTTTTCACGGGGTTTCTGAAGTGAAATCGATGCTATTGTGTACATTTTAATGCTGAACTACACGTGTATATTGTAACAAGTTCATTAAGAGCCGTGCCACGTGGAAATATCAATGACCGTTGCTTAATTATTGCATTTACAGACACGAAAGACACTTCTATGTGCCTTTCTGTTTTAACATAGCGACTCGGTTAGCCACACGCACGCGCTTAATATTGTATGCCCGAACAAAAACTAATAATGTATCATAGAGTACCACTCTTTCGGCAACTTTGATACAGCTTTTATTTTCGTTTGATAAAATACAGGTACTTTGTTTTGTTCGACAAATTGAGTTGGTTTGAATTGACTTATATTCGCTCTGCAGTTTGCATTTCCTCTTTTAAGGCCTTAACTCCATCTTCAAAGATGGTGCAATATCTAGAGCGAGGTTAAGAAGAGGTAATATATCGACTTTTCATCCTGAAGTCAAATGCATACTTTTCTGCAAAGATATTCAAACCTAAAGAAGGTTAGGTTTGGCCTATTCAGATCACTGAAGTAAAATTATCCAGTGAATATTTCTCAGTCAGTTCAAAAGTTTTTCTTGACGCAATGAAACGCCATTTTCGCCAAGTTCCTAATTTGTTGAATCCGTTTCGAAATACTGTTACAGTAGTTGACGAATTCACAATGGAAAGTTCAAAATCTAATAAAGCGATTTCAGTTTTTTGATAGCTAACTTCCATTAGTTATATAAACTTTTTTGTTACACGACTTTCTAAACACGATAAACTTTGAAACTGTTTTCCGTCTACTAGAATAGTTTTCAAAGCTCTTCACCGCGCGGTTGAATTTTGACTGAAGAAAGTTTTTTTTCAACCCGATCCTTTCCGTTGCGTTGTTTAGCGTTGAATTTTCCTTACGATCAAGTGAGACATCCTTTTGTCCTGCCTAAAACGTCTCTGACTGTTTAATTCTCAGTTGAGCACGATTCACTTCAGGTTGCTAAGAGACGGAGCAAAGAATGAAATTTCGTTAAATAAGTCTCCATTGTTCTGTTGTGCTCGATTACACGACCACGTGTAGTTGGACTCCCTAGCAAACGAAATGTAAACTGTTTTTCCGGCAACAGAAATTTAACTTTGATTTCATTTATCAATCGAAAGCTAATCTTTTGAGATTAAACCCTCAATGACGACGGGATTTTTCATTCATTCAGTGAGTGTTTTTCTCCAAAAAACAACTCTTCTGAAATCTCAATCGTTCTTTCTGGTTGCGCATTGTTTAGAATGCGGGTGATGTATTCAGATCGTGAAGACCAAAACATCTCGCATGAAACTTAACTTTTGCCTGGGAAACTTGCACTTGATTTTAAAACTCGGCTCAGAATATAGTTACGATTGTTAGCTTTAAAAACTGCGTGGTCGGATGTGAGCAAGATTCCGTGTTCCCAATGCGACTTCAATCATAATCCTACACGTGTTTAGCAGACAAAAGACTCCACTTAGGCGCCTAATTTAAGCGATTTCAAAATCGAGGCACATTTTTTATTAGTCTCTCCATTGTCGCCTTTAACGGACTTCAAAAAGTGTCTTTGTGGATCTCCGATTTCGCCGTGGGTTTTAGTGAACAAGTCGTTTTATGAGGCCGCCAAGTTCATGCGGTCATTTGGAGTATTGTACGCGGGTAAACCGACAACCTTCAGCTTATCAACTTACAAAGCAAAGTTCCTGTTTGTTTTGATCAATGGGGTTGAAGGTGCCAAATGTTGGCGCGAATTGTAGCGTTCAAAAGGAAAATTAAATTAACGTCATTTTTTTCGTTTTGCGTGGCTATGTACAGCGGCCATTTGGCCCGTGCTCACAGGCGTGCATGGCATTGAAGACAAACCAACTTGTTTAAAAACAACTTTTATAATTGAATTTATTTCAATAACATATTGACACGAACACAGCTGTACAAGATAATAAAGATACTTTAGTCAATAAAAGCTGTTGCGTTTTACTTGAAGTCTAACTACAGCGATATAAAATAATTTAAAAAATTACATTCAACTTTTTGCAAAAAAGGGAAAGACGGTATATGGGATATCTACAAGATTTTCTTATATGTACAGATAGTTAAAATTAGATCGGTTAGGACTGAAACTCTTGGAACCCTTTCAAATACACGTCCAACTCCGAGCTTTTTATACCGTAGTGATCTCCCACCTGTTGGCAAGAAAGAAGAAATCAGTGTTTTCATTCCGTTTCGATGAAAAAAATAGCTAATAAAGTAACAAAATTCAAAAGTTCGCAGATGTTGGGGCGGGGGTGGAAAAAAATATTGTAAGCTAGTTAACTCAAATTTTACAATACTTTAAAGAAACGCTTTTGTGGTTATTAGCTGTACCTGAAATTGGTCCATTGTTTTTGGCACGACTATAGTGACGGAAGGGTCATGCATTAGAAGGTTGGGTGCTCCTGTTCTTGTGGGCGAGATGGTTGTTACTTCAACAGGCGGTAGCTGCGCGGCAAGCACGGCCGCGGACTGCGAACCTTTCAGATAACAGCTTAACATGGCGATGTAATCAATTGCCATTCTCAACACCTCAATTTTGGAAAGTTTTTGAGGGTTTTGATCGACGCATGGAACTTTCTTCCGCAATAGTTCTAAAGCGTTGTTCAGTACGTGCCTTCGTTTCCGCTCTCTAGCGCTCGCCTTCAACCGTCGGCTTCTGTCCAGTTGAGCCCACTTTCGGTATCTCGAGTTGTCGGCTGTGTTCACTTCCTTACTCGCCGAAACAAGTGGATCGTTCGCAAGCTTGTCTTCGACTCCCTTTGTCATTTTTTTCTCTTGTACAAATGCTCTGCTTCACAGATGCTTTCTTTTCTTTCCCGCTTATGGTCGGTTCTGGGGCTATCAGCGGCTCGCTAGCTATTGTGTGTCGTAACTTATCTCTCAGTGAAGCACGCGCTGTAGCCGGGCCGTTTTAACATAACAATATGCACACACGCTTACCAAGTTGCGCGTGCTCGGAAGACAACGCTTTTGTTGTGGTGTCAATCAGCCGTCATTGAAGTGGCTTTCCGCAAAGATTATCTTGTTTTAGATTTCAGTGCGGGCGGAGAACAAAACGATACATCACAAACAGCGATTTAAAACATCGTTGTCTTGCAAACTCTTCCTTTTACCCTCCAATGTGAAGTGGGTGGGCGCACTGGAGTAGCTTTTCGCGCTGCTTGGGAACAGAGATACAAAGTCAAAATTTCATTTCTCCAAACTGATGCTATAATTTCTTTTGTACCACATCAAGACAACATCTTATCTTGTAGTTGACGACTTTTATGTTACCCCTTTTCCTAATGTTACATTAATGCTGTATTGAGAATTTAAAAATGTAATTGCTATAGACATGTGCTATTCGAGCGGTTAAAATGTGCCCTTATTATTACTATTAAACAGTGTTTACGAAGTAGCCTCACACTCAAGTAACCGAAATGTTGCTTTCATAACTGTTTTAAGTATTTTCATGTAGATATATTAAATAAGGCTCTTACATAAGTCAAGGTGAGGGTAAAGTTGAATGGAATCGATATAAACTTGTTCTAAATTCAGTTCAATTAAATCAAGATTAATTAATACATTCAGTTCACAATCCGACATATCTCCTGGGAACCTGTAAAATTGTGACAGAATGACAGCAAAGTGGGATTTGAGGAAAGTCTCAGACGTTAAAAACGTTAGTTCGGAATGTACTAGCCGTGAACGAAATTCGATATATCGGAAAGCTTGGTTAACAATATTTAGTTCTTTTGCTGTCCTTATGTCTTTGTTTGGCTCTCTTTGTTTAACTGGGCTTGCAAAATTAACCGTCGCAAAATTCCACGTGTTTTCAGAGACACGCGAGCGAGCGAGTCACATTGTATCGCTGATAGCATTGTTTACTAACAACACTCACACCAATGTCGTTATATCAACGTGTAGTTTCTCCTTACAAAATCTCTACATTGTCCGAAGGCAGGTAATGAGATTGAAGGAAATCATCAATTTTCGTCTTTAATTGCCAAATTCTTAGAACTAAAGTTCCGTCCACGTACACACTACGCTGAAGGAATTTGAAAACGGAGGTTTCACTGTGAAAACGCATCAAATGTTTTTCGTCCACACTACGCCGGAGTAATTTAAAAACGCAACAATCACGGGTCATTTTGGATTTGTGTTTGAGGAAAATTCAGTCATGGAAATCCCATGATTATCGTTTTGTCATCGTTTTCGAAAAGCTCCGTTTTCAAATGTTTTCCGTCCAGACTAAAACGGAAAGCCGGCGTTTTCAAATTCCTCCGGTTTGAAGAGCGTTTTCGAAAAGCTCCGTTTTCGTGACGGATTAATGTGGACGGTAGGCCTAACCGTAGAAATTATGCTGCATCTTCAAATTTCTGCGGCGTATTGTGGGTGCCTCCTAATATTTGAAAGTTTGCAATGGAGAGCTTCGGATGGGTTTAACTTGAGAAGTGTTTCTACAATTTCGTGCTAAGGTCATTTTATTCAACGAAAAACTGAGGTGATTATGAGCGCTTTTCGTTGCCTTATTGGCAACGTACTAAAAACCGTTGCGTAATTTTACCACTTTCATCTTTCATAATCCATTTCAGTCTTGTTCAATCTTAACTTTTCTGATTTGCTTTTATTTAATCTAAGCTCCTTGTTGATTTTCTACCGTGCCGTACCTGAATTCGCAATTAGCCAATCAGAAGCATTGTCTACTATCTGATACTTACATGATGTAAGAAATAGAAAACATGTACCGTGTTTCCATCGATTTTTAGTATAAATCTACTAGCGTTCTACCGTGAAACCTGTATTAAGCGGACCCCGGCCCATATGAAGCGGACACCCTCTATTAAGTGGAGACCAGCTTGAGTTCCTAAACTTTCTTCCCACATTAACTGTAAAATAAACCTGCATTTAGCGGTTGCTTCTGTAAAGCGGACGCGGACACCAATATTAAGCCATTTTGTTACACAAAAACCTGCAATAAGCGGACGCTTCAAGGGTTTTTTACTTCTAAAAGCTCAGCTCAGACTCCTCAGTTTAACATTGTTCAGCGATGTCGTTTTGAAGCTAAGTAGATTATTCCAGATTGATGCATTGACTGACTGGGCATTGTGCTATGAGCAGTATTTAATTACACTATGTGAGACTGTGTTACAAAAGGTTTAATAAGTAATTATTATTGCACAATATATTAGAAGCTGTTTAGAGCGGACACCTGTATTAGCGGACACTAGTGAGTGCCCCAAGGGTGTCCGCTTAATACAGACTTCACTGTATCACGAATGCCGTTCTCTGATTGGCTACGCTACTCACTGTCTATTCTGTTGTGGATAGTGAGTAGCCTAGCAGTGTGCCCTTGTTAACAAACTGGCGGCCGCTTCTTTGCGTATTCGAAATGTCTGTGAAGAGAATTTAGTTTTGAACGTCTAGTAAATTTAATACTAACACAATTAGATTATTCGTGTGTTTTTTGACTCGGGCTGCGCCATCGTCAACTATCACGCGATAGAAATCTCGAGCTCATAATCTCTTTGTTAAATGGAAACACGAGTTAAAACCAATCAGCACGCGGATTTTATTTGGGCTATTTTCTAACAGCGCATTTGACACACATGCAGAAATACGCCCGAAGAGTTAAAAATGTCACCAGTGACTAAGTTTCACAACTTCTTTAAACGTTGTTTGGAATCAATTCGCTTCTAGCATGATACTTCTTCACCCAAAGTTGTCTGAAAAATGTAAAGGATGACGTCAGCGACGATTCCAGTATTAGTATGTTGTCATGGAAACTGGCCAAGTGTGATCAGCTGTTAGAGCCATTCGTTTTTTGAGAATTGATAAAAGAAAGTCAACTGGCAATTAAAATATTCTGCTATTTCAGGGTTTAATTGGCGGAATTTGAACCATATTTTATTCCTGCACATCTCCCAGCACCGGAATAGGCCATGTTGGTATTCACGGTATTGGTCTGGGACTAGCTTGCAATGGAGGCTCATACGGACGAATATCATTAAAAAGAGATTAATGTCATTTGCATTTGAAAAGACTTCCCACATTAGCCTCAGTTACAAGCTAGTTCCAGTCCAATACCGGGAATACGAATATGGCCTATTCTTGATTTCACGTCACGTCATCTCCGCCATATTGTTTTGTTGCGTCATCCAACATGGCCGCCACGCCTTAGTAGCTCTTAGTCATTTGCAACCTCGTTCTCAGGGTCTTTTCCTTGGCTTGGGGGTGGGGCCCAAGCCAGGGAAAAGACCCTGGGAACGAGGTTAAGTCACTTCCATATCTCGGGATTGGTTGCAAGCCATCAACAGAAAACATCTTTATTATATATGAAAGAAAACACAAGAGTTTTTAGAGGGGTCCATCCCTAGTTAAGTTTATTCAAATTAAGTCACAAAATAGACACTTGACAATTTTGCCTGTCAAGTCAGAGTGAGAAACAAGACCATTAAAATTACATCAATTTACACGACGAAAACTTCGATTGAAATAGACTTCGTTGAGCTGTGTGTCATTTACCAGGAGCTTTTTTAAAGGATCTTATTGCCCCATTGAGAATCATAATACAAGCATACTCATCACATAAAGAAAATTTTGATAACATGCTTTGTAGCACGTTATACCAAGCTACAAAACTACACACTGACGGATCTAGAGGAGAGGGGTCGGGGACCCTTGGGGACCCCGTTTGAAAGTATTCAAAGTAGTCAGCTTCAATCTGTTAGTTCGCGAGCTTCTTTTAAAGCAGAAATCGTTGGTTTTTTGACGGTCTGTTTAAATGTGCTAGTTCGATAGCTTTTGGGTCCAAATTGCTTCTGTCGAGGCAGAAATCTTTGGTTTTTCGTCAGCTTCAATCTGTTGGTTCATGAGCTTTTGGGTCGCCATTTCTTCTATCAGAGCAGGGGTCGTTGGTTATTTTTCTCTGTTTCAATCTCTTAGTTCGTGAGCTTTTGGGTCGCTATTTCTTCTGTCGAAGCAGAGTTCGTTGGTTTTTTGGTCTGTTTCATTCTATTACTTCCTGAGCTTTTGGGTCGCCATTTCTTCTGTCGAAGCAGAGTTCGTTGCGTTTTTTTTTTGTCTGTTTCAATCTGTTAGTTCGTGAGCTTTTGGGTTGGCATTTTCAACGTTTCATTTCTTCTGTCAAGGCAGATATCGTTGGGTTCTTTTTGCCAGTGTCTTTAGAATTCAACCTCAGGTGATAACCGTCGTAGCTCTTTCCCCATCTCTTTCATGATTGCCATACGACATCTTTGTGGAATTCTTGCTGGTAAGCTGTTTTCTTTCAATTTCTCAGCGTAAAGTGTACTCTTGCGCAGACGTTTAACTGATTGTTCTTTCGAGAACTTTTGTTTAACACGCGAAGCTACGCACCCCATTTTTGTTCAGCTTTGGACCTCAAACTTTCTGATTAAAAGCAAACGTTAGACTTGTAGAGCGAAGTATGAATCTCTTTCAGAGTTTAGTGGTTCTTATATTCATCAACTGAGCCCGTTTTGACGAGGCCATTACGGCAAAGAAAAAGTCATGACGTTGTGTTGCCTTGACGACTGGTAAACATGTTATGTTGTCTTTCTGCTACAGACGTTTGAAGGACTTTTGATTAACACGCAAAGCAACATACCACATGTTTGTCCAGCTTTGGACATCGTTTTGATACAGTGCAAGCTGCAGATTTGTAGAGCAAAGTACAATGCTCCTCTCGGAGTTTAGAGGACCTGATATTCATGAACAAACTCGTTTTGACGTGGTCACTACGGGAAAATTGAAAAGGTCTTGACGTTTATTGCTATGTGGGAGATTAAGTATGTTTTTGAAAACATTGTGTTACCTGGACGACTTGTAAACATATGCTGCTTTTGTGCTATAGAAAGACGTGGCAGAGAATTGGGTGGGGTAATTCCTTATAAGGGTAAGAGTTTCAGCCTTATAAGGACTCTCTCGACCCATTCCCCCACTACATCTTTCTGTAGCGAAGTAACAGCATAACATGTTTATCATTCACTTAGGTAACACAACGTGCATTCATAACATAACATCCTTAATCTTTTCTTTGTAACAGATTGCTATCCCATCGGTCATTTCGTTTCACACCTAATTAGGGTTTTTTAATTACGTACTTAGAAATCGTCATGTCTCGTCGTGCTTTTAATTTGTAAGTGTTGTCTTAATACGCTCAAATGAACAGCAATTATGCTATTGACACCTTACGCTGTATTACCGAAATCATAGTGTTCAGGGCGGAAGCGATCCGCGAAAATACCCTTTCACCTTTCCATTGTAACAGGCTGTTTTCCAAATGGCCATTTCATTTTAAAGCCATGCTTCAAAATGTTTCATTTCAAAACCATTTTTTTTTTATTAAGAACCTTGCTAATATAGCGTTGCTACTCAATGCTGTGTTTATTTATGTTGTTAATTAGTTACTTAGGTAACGTCGTGTTTTGTAATGCCTTTAAATTGGAAGTGTTTTCTTTACACGGTCAAATCAATAACAATTTAACTAATTGACTCGAACGCTGCCAACGCTATGTTTGTTTATATTTGTTGGTAATTAGCTACCAAGGAAACACCATGTTTTGTTGTGCTTTTTAATTAAGAGTCTTTTCGTTGCCAGGTGAAATCAATAAGCACAACAACGTTGTCAACGATGGCAAACTAAGGGCCTGTTTACATGGAGGGAGGGTACCCCGGCTAACCGGGCTGCCCGGCTAGAAGGGTTGACACAAAGCCCGCCTTTACATGCAACTCACCTCACCGGGACAGTGAGTGGGCTGCGTGGGCTATCTTTTGAGCGGCCGCTAAGCACAACAAACAAAATGGCCGACCAAAGAAACTTTTTGGCGGCAAGTTTAATTGTTATGTTAATGGTTACTACGAAAAAATGCACCTCACGCCGCCATGTTTTCGCGGTTTATCTCACCTCGGCTAGCTGGGATAGCCCGGCACGAACCGTTAACATGGTAAAAAGCTATCCCGCCTAGCCGGGTGCCCCGGGCAAGTACACAGGGTGCACCGGGTAGGCGGGCTACCCTGTCTGGCATGTAAACGCTTCAATGCGTTTTCTAAAGAAACGTATGAAAAGTTAGCCCTTCCGGGGTAGCTCGGTTAGCCGGTTAGCCCGGTTAGCCGGGGCGCCCTCCCTTCATGTAAACAGGCCCTCAGTGTTTGTTAGTTGCCACGGTTACACAATGTTTACGGTTTTTTACGAAAGCACCCTTTGATCTTTCCGTTCGAGTAAGCGGCTTTCAGATTGGTCTCTGTTTCAAAGCTATGATACTTTGATATTACGCAATGCTAGGTAATTCTTCGCGAGGCGAGGAAGGGGAAAAGTGCGTCAGGTTTGTGATATTTAGAACGATTTATAATCCGAGAATATTCGTTGCCGGTGTCGAAATTCAGACAACAATTGGCAAAACTAGAAGTTATACTTTAGTAAGAACTATGCCATCATCAGACAAAAAAATAGCTATTAAGGTAGCTATTAAATACGGTGTTAATAACAATGAAACAAAATGCAACAGTCGCGAGAAAAGATAGAGTTCTCTGTTGGATTTGAGTCCATTGGCAAGGGAAGGTGTCCGGCGTTTGATGTAATATGCCTGAATGTCTTTTCTTTTGAACATTCTCAGATTATCAATCATACTCTATGTACTAAAACTATCAGCTGGTACTGGGTTTTGTAAAATTTGTCAGCCCAAAACTGAAGATAGGTAAGTTTTGTGTAGAATTTACGTTGAAATATATCCTTAGGCGGGTTTTTGCCGTAGTGTTTGGTCACAGGCTAAGATATTTAGAAAATTTAGGGATATCTAGATATATTGATAACTTTTTTTGCTTAGCCCTTTGTTTTCCTCGCTATCTCTTAACACAATTCTTATTTCTATGCAAGAAACAATCCAGCTCAACAATTTCTCACTTGAAAAATATACTTAATATCACTAAAAACGCTAAAGCACCAATTCCCCAAAATGGCGGATGGTGGTAACATCGAGGCGCCTGAATCTTCTTCCGTAACTCTAACTGCTGCAAGAAAATTTTTAAAATGTTGGCGTAAGTGATTCAAAATCGGTGTATTCCCCCGTATGAGCCTCCATTGCAAGTTAGTTCCAGTCCAATACCGAGAATACGAATATGACGTATTCGTTCGCACACGTTTTCTCGCGTTTTGCGTCAGCTTATATTTGCTTCGAGTTTTGATTGGCTCGCTGGATTGTTTGTGTCCTATGTGATTGGCCAGAGTAATTACTTTGGTTTTGGTTTTGCGAAGCTCAATTGAAAACCGCTCTATCGTGTTTTAGTAGGTATGGCTCGGAGCTTGCCATAAACCGTAACGAAAAGTAATTGTAAAGAAATGTCATTTATGAGAAAACACGACTCAGAGATTCACAATTTTCCCTGAATCTTGAGATTCTATCACAAAATCAAATTTGATTGATTGTAATCAAAAGGAAATCAGAAGGAGACGAAAGAAAACAAAATGAAAATTTGAATTTTTTCCCCATGATTTTGCTTGAGAGAGTAGAGGCATCAACCCCACAATTTTCTTCCACGCCGCCACGTTCGTGAAACTCGGCTTTAACTCAGCCATCCGCTTTCAAATGAATATATACTGAAAATGTGACCTGCTATTATGCTATTTCTTTTTGTTCTTTTTCGCAAAACATACCGAGTTCTGTATAAAATTTAAGATTATTTTTCATAAACCGCCATTAAAATGGGTGCGGTGAGAGGTTGAAAACTTTTGAAATTCCGCGGAGCCCGATCACATGATCATTCTGTGTTTTTGTTGATCACGTGGATACCTCGTAACACGTGATGGCCACGTGTGTTTAAATAGTCTAGAGTATAAGTAGTGTAGATGGTGTTTTTTCTCAAACTTGAGCCGCGAGAGAACTGGGGTGAGACGGTTTCTTTACATTCTCAGTTTCCAGTCTCTTCGCGGCTCGTGTTAGCTTGATTAAACAACCAATCAACCTCGTTCCTAGGGTCTTGACGGAGAAATGAGACCCTGAGAACGAGGTTGAAGCATAATGAGCTTTGCCACACCGAGACTAGAATCTAATGTCAAGAATGACATTTATAATACATTTAACAAGTCGGTGTGCAAATTCCCGCGAATATTTGAGCGCACAGGTGGTTTTATGTCACCCAAACACTCGTCTTCTGGGGCTGGGGCAAGGCGGACATTTGACTCTTCTTGACGGAAAATGGAATTTCTGGTCTGAGCTGCGTAGCAGACGTACGGTTGATAAACTGCATTTGAACGAGTCGGAGGGTGCGCGAGCCACGAGAGAGCAAGGACAACGAGAGCGAGAACACGCGCGTGGACACAGACACGCAAGCCACTCACCACGCGTGTCGCACTGCTCCGACTCGCGCGCCGTTTCTGTTATTCAGAGTATGGCATTGCTTTTAATAAATTAGTTAATTAAAAATATAGACAACGATCCCAGACCAACAAATGAGATACAAGAACCATTCGGTTGTACGCTGTTACGTTAAGGTCCTAAGGAGATCAGCAACTTAAATCTCCTTACAATATATCAATGCAGAGTCAGGTAGAATGGTGTGGAGAATGAGGTAAACAATCAACTACTGAGAAGATACTGTCTTGGTGCGCCTCCAGAAAAACTAGCATTTAAAAAGAGGCATGGACTAAGTCAGACGAATTAATCGAGTAATTTTTTTATTATTTTTTAGCCTCTCCAGCTTGTAACATTTTTCTTTTTTGCAGCTTTAATATGTACAAATAAAATAAATAAATTTTTTTCGAAATTGAGCTATTCTCATAAAGTAAGATAATTTATTCGTTTTGATGGCATAATGTATATTTTGTAAGTTGATTCCATATTTCTCTGTTTTTACTCTTTCTGTCGCGACAGGAGACATCTGCCTTTCCGGTCCAAACAAATTATGAATAAATTATTCCAACACTTCTGTAATTATTCCTTCATTGACTGTCTTTTTCGCCCTGTGGGAGAAAAAAATATAACGCAATTAAATCATGTCAACCTTTTCTTGTTTTCAAATGCGTTTAACGCGGATAAGTCCTTTGTCTTTAAGGCTGTATTATTCCTCACTCGTTGTCCAATTTAACAAAAACTCTGTCACGCACGATTTTCAGAATCCCTGATCACGTTGAAGCAAGAGATCTTTTGAGATTTCCTGTAGCTTTGAATAATGAATAATTTTCGCGAACCGATCTGATGCCTGTCAATATTCATAAACATCCCCCGACTGCGGATTTCTGGCACAATCCCATTTTCATTCGCTAAGATTTATTACTTCTTCAATTTTCTACAATGTGTTTGCAAAGCAGGTGGACTCGTCCAAATTAGTGCTCCTTTGTTTCAATACCCCCAGCCATTTCATTGGTTGATGCCGGAGTTTTAATATACAACAAAAAAGAAGTTTACTTCAACAGGAGTCCAGGTGTTACTAAGTGAATTCGATTCTGGTTTCTCGGCGTTTTGAGATCAATAGATGAAAGCGCATTAAAGAGCCTAGATGAGAGCTCGCATTTTCTTCCAACCGTGATTAGTGTTTTTCGCTCAAACCTTGTTTGTAGATTTCCCGTTTATTAAACACAATACATTTCCTGATACAAAATTGCTGCACAAGCTTTCAAGATCAGGCTAATAAACAGCACAAAATTGGACCTATAAATGTACATATAGATATATATTTTCTGCGTGGCGAAAATATATAAAAGGTGGGGATTATTCAAAGTAAAATGAGATCATTTTCGGTAAATTTCGAATTACGACCTATTTAAGAAATCGTGTCTTTCGCCTAAATTTTTTGTAGCGATTTTGTACTCGCATATCCTAACACATTTTCCTAGCGATGTTTTAAAAATATAACTTATAACCTTAAAGCAAAAATTGTATTCGTTCGGTGTGTTTTTAAGGCAGAAAAAATTATTGCATACTCACTCTTTCCGCCTCGCTCTGCCTTCAGTTTGAAGTGCCTGCGTACATTGGTCCACGCACTCAGCGAAATGTTTAAGTGATTTTGTTGATGTATCGTTCTCAGCCAAATACGACAGCGCCGAGATGTAACTCGTAGCCAATCTCAGAATCGCTAGCTTGGAAAGCTTCTGATCGCTGGAGTAACACGGAACAGCTCTTCGCAAACCTTCGAAAGCCTCGCTCATGATGTGAATTCTCGAGCGCTCTCGAGCGTTGGCAATCAGTCGTCGAGACCTGTTAGACTGCCTCCACGACAGTGCCTTCTTGAGTTTTGAGCGGGCCTTTTTACCACCCTGACATCTCTTCTTTTTTCCGCTAGACATGTTTTCTTCATTTTCCTCTTCCAAAGGCGCTTCTTCTGTTTCCGCGATCAGGTCTTTCGTCGGTTCTTGTCGTGGAGCAGCGCTGTAGTTTAATGATCCCATGGACTGCCCATATACCGACGTTTTTATCACAGTAATATCACACATGGAGCTCAAAAAAACACGTTTAAATGAAGGATTTTTCGCGCCTGGTGCCCTTAATTTGCGGCTTTCTCGTTGTGATTGATAACGTTTTATGTCTTGGCCAGAAAGCAGGACGATTTTTACGGCTTCACAATGTTATGCCTGCCTCGTAGCTTGCGCTGTCACCAATGAGTGTGATGTGTCTAAACACCTGGTTTCGTTTTGCTCGCTTCACAGAGCGATGTTTTCTTGTTCTTCTAACATCCAAGATCTGTCATTTTCTATTAGCATTTTTGATCACCACCTGCCTCTAAAACACAAAGAGTTCCGAGATTGTTTATCATTTAGTTTGGCAAACACTTATTCGCAATCACCCCTAAACGATTGTTGACCGATGGCGAACGTGACACATCAAATGTCAATTTCCCGCCGTATACAAATGGTTTTCTTTGGTCGTTGTAACAGGTGCGGCGACAGAAAGATGTTGTTTGATAATTGCGTTATTACTCACGGCTAATGGCGTCTTTTCAAAGAAAAACATCCTAAAATGGGCTGAATTTAATACAAAGCAACGCCTCGTTTTTTAAGCAGATATCCCTTGTCAGTTCTAAGACAGCTGTTTAAAAATCTCCTTGCTCTGATCGAGTTTAGAGTGAAGTTCCTTTGTTTGTCGTTCTCTTTGTCTTTAAACCTCGCAGGTGCTGTGTTTTGTGTTACTGGTTACTCGGCCTCAATTTGTCCCAATGCAGCTACCAATTGTTTTCCAAACGATTCATTTGCATAAAGAAAAGATCAAAGGGACAGAAAGCTTTTTATTTGTAACATCCGTAGTGCGCTGACATAACCTGGCACTCGTTCTTGTAACAATTTGTTCGCGATGGATGAATGAATGTAAAACTTCAAACCACGCGCTGAATTTGTATTAACTAAGCAAAACCAACAAAAAGCACTTCATCGAGAATTTTGCTACATTCCGGATAACAAAAACTAAACTGGATTTCACCGAGTGAAAAACACGCGATGAAACTAAAATGATTCACTTTGAATCAGTATTCAGTTTTTTTGTGAAACCAAAAAGCTCATGAAAGCTGAATTAACATTTAAGGACAAACAAAGTCATTCATAGATCATATGAGCTTACCATAATCCGGACATGATAGAAGACATGCTTACAGAATGAATCGAAAAATCGCAATGCTTATTGCCTTGAAACAAGTGGTTAGTTTTGATTGTATGCTTTTTTAAAAAAGATATTTAATGATCAACTCCATTTCTGTTAACAAAAAAAAAAAACAAAAAACAAAAAAGCAAATGTCCCTTTGGGTAAACATGCGAACGAAACAGTGACATATTCGAAATGTTTTATTCAAGGCGCTTTGTTTAAGTCAGCTAAACGGAAAAAAAGCAACAGTTTTTCATTTTGTATTTTATTTGTGTTTCTCTGTCGTCAAAGAAGCCTTGATAGGCCGGAGGGTTGAAGCGGGCGGGAACACTTCGAAATTTACCTCAAATTCCCAGATTCTGTGATTTCTCATATTCAGCATTTTATAATCTTTGAGAGATTTTCGCATTACAGTCTATAAGAAACTTAACAAAAAGGGAGATCAGTTAAAAACCGTTCTCGTGCCGAGTTTATTATAATTTGTGTCTCTGAATTGCCTCGGCTCAGCACTTGAGTAAGATCGCTCCCAAATTAATGAGCCATTAATTTCCCATATTCGATGTATCATTAGATTTAGTTGCATGCAGAGTTACCCTTTTACTTGCGAATTAGACGTTGACTGATTATGTTAGAAAATTTGCCATCTGTCACGCAAACTGGATTTAATCAATTCACGGCTTTGCGAATTTATAAAGC
>Ga0126339_10000166_pt1 | contig 28893 bp, 14 predicted proteins | sample OrbTmetagenome_2_FD_92532 | JGI IMG/M metagenome (GOLD analysis project Ga0126339, IMG submission 92532) | Coral microbial communities from Petempiche,Puerto Morelos, Mexico - Orbicella T R C metagenome | ecosystem: Host-associated > Invertebrates > Cnidaria > Coral | place: Petempiche,Puerto...
CTGTTTGATTCCAGAAGCGAGTTGACAGTAACCAGGTCCGGAGTAGATGATAATTTAGATAATATTCAGCTATTTTGATGAAACGTCCGTCGTTGGGTCATGATCAGTGAAAGCCTCGGAGTAAGCTCACGCGACCAGACCGAAAAGTAGTATGGGTACAAGTGGATAGCTGCAGCTGCTTCACCGCGTGCTGAATCCTAATGAGAAAGAAAAGCGACATGGAAAAAGAGTTTTTCCGTGCATTTTCGTTTCCCTCAGACCCAGTGAAAACAGAGCTCCTTTTATAGCCACACTCAATTTTAGTTGAATTCTCCAAACTCAAGGTCATGTAACAGAGAAATCATAGTTTACAGTAAATATCTCTCATCAGAAGGAGAACAAATAATTTACGAGTAATTATACAAACTTGTAGACTTCCTCCCCAACGATATGCGGTTTTGGCGGGGCCGTCTTGTCACTCAAGCTTGACGCCTTCAACTAACAACATTAATTAAAATAGCTGTCGCGCCCTTTTAAGCGACAGGAAGTCCTAAAAGTTGCTAAATTCTGGGTGTGTCTCAATGTTACTTTAACTGAAAGACGTTCGCGCCCATTTTTCTGCGCATCTTTACTGCGCACGTACTTCATGTCCCAACATCACGCCAAGTCATACATCAAGCCCGCTTGCTAAGGAAGAAACAAAAGCAATTACAGGCCTTGGTACCAGTTGCGTTAACTTGGCCGGCAGTTTACTCTCTCTTTAAAATGTTCGCGTCACTCCCTTGTTTCTTTTCATAGATATTCTTCCTTTACTGGTTTCTCCACTTCAAAAAAAAAACCGGAGAAATGAGAAGTTACAAATATTTCGCCTTTTCCGTTCTCTTGCAACCGATGTTTTCCGCTTCAATTATGGACGGGCAAGACTAACATGTATTCTTTTTCAATGCCTATTTTACCTTAAGTAACGACATCAGCTGCAAAAGTTTACTTCGGTTAATAGACTCAGTTGTGTTAGATTGAGTGCGTCTACCTGACTTAATTTTCACTAATGTAGATTCTTTTATTGATGATAGTGGTAAACTAAGATCGTCTTAATATAACGAAAGCTTCTAAAAACGCATGGTCTTCAATGCGCCTTATCTCGAAAACAAACACGGTGACCCTGCATTTTGTTTGCTCTTTTGGCAAAGGTTGATCGTTGCCTTACTGCATGACTGACAAGTTTAAAGAAAGTCCTTTGGCGCAAGGGCACGAAAGGAAACATTATATTCAATTGAAATGAGGTATTTTTATAGGATCACGATGTTCTTTTTTAGTTCGGTATTTTATTGCACGGATTATCGGCAAATTAAGCACTTTTATCTTACTATCGCGTGCCGTTTAGACAAGGCTCGAGATAATGCCGGAATGCCGGGAAAACTTTATATGGACACTTTCACCTCACCGCGGGCTTTTGAACCTCCTGCATTGTGATCTCAAGCGATTTTAACATGTTTATCAGCTTGTAGTTGGTTTCCTTATGTTCTGCCGATTCATAAAAATATAAACCTCAGTGTCCCGGCTTGGCCGGGATAATAGCATTATATAAAATGGGTATTTGGGTAATATCGCCATACAGATATGGAGCTGAAGGTTTTTAAACAGGCCCTCAATCCCCTTCCATTTATCCTTGATCTAGAAAATCTCGGGTTTGCTAATTTTGGAAATATTTGAAAGGTTTATTGGTAAATTACTTCCAGGTCTGAGTGAAGGACGATTTAAAATCGGATCAAGCCAGTGATCTTCAGTATTGAATTTTGCGTTTAAGTATGTTTTCAGCAGATAACTCTCCGTAGGGAGTAGCGTTGTAAAAGATTTTGTTTCGATTTTGTCATGTTACAAGCAAACTGAATTGTTAGCCTGAAACGTCTCTACATTGCTGCAAATCTTTTATCTAGTTTTCGTATGACAACTGTCGTAGAACCTCATGTAGGGGTGATAACAGTTTATCGGAATATCGCTGCAGAATCTAACTTTTTTTCTGTATACGTGCACGTATGAACTGGAACCAGTTTCTTTTAACTGTTGGTGTATTTATTACTAATCGGTTTATCTGTGATCAGAAAAACAGATTTTCTTCGCCACTCAATCTATTATTATTATTAGAGTTTTTTTTAATCCGGGACTTTGCATATGAGGCCAGCTGATGGCGGAGTGCCAAGCGAGATGTGCCTGTCATGCCTGCATCAAGCCAGTTTACTGCTCTGTAGGGGATTTTAGGGCGGAACCCTTTCCCCTTTTGCTCCCTTTGGGTTAGCGCTTCAGAACACGCAATCGACAGCGATGCTTGGTGGATATTTTCAGAAACACCCTTCAGGCTAAAATGTACCAGAGTCCATGTTGGTGGGCGATGGCTGTGGGTCATTTTTGCTCCTAAGATGTTGCAAAGTAGACTCTCTTATTGATGACTGATCAATGGCAGAAGCTGCGCAAGAGTCACGTCTCTGAAAAAAGACATGATCAAATTGAAATTCAATTCTCGGCAACGTATTCCTGTTTATTTGCCCCCGTCAGCCTCGGAGTCAACCCTTTCGCTTCTCCTTTCATGTTTAGACACTGATCTCCTGCTCTGTCAAGTAGCAACTGTCAAATTTTTAATGCAACACGAATCAGTACCAAAACGCAACTGATTATCAACCCTAACACAGTACCACGAGCATCGCTCCGCACTTCCACTCCCAATCCCCTCCGATCCTGCTTCCTACTCAAGAAAAAAAACCTCTGTTAAATGATCCAGCAATGGCAGCGAATTGTTAAGACAAGTTTGGAGTTGTTTTGTCATTTTAGTCCTCATCCTTGACGCCCGTGCAATCCTGTTTCAAAATAAGACGTTTTTCAGATAATCTGATCCTAATCTAGACCGGCTAACATGCTTGCAAGAGGTGTAACTGAACTTTGAGACCATATTAGGTGGTTTCAGGTACTTATATTTACCGGGTCACAGGTATATAAGTGAGCATACAACACGAGGAGAAAAGTGTATCTGCAATAACTTACCAGGATTCAAGCAGCTTTACTCCTGCAACAAGGCTCTAGGGGTAGGTTATTTTACATTTTCAATTTACAAATTACAAACTTATCCTTAAATGATACATCAAACATTTACCGTCGAGAGTACAGCATAGATTACGGTTAAGGGTGTTTTTTTTCTAAAGAAACGCGGGGGAGCTGGTTGGTAGGTGGACGGTCAGCATTTGTTCTGCTTTCAAATGAGTCACCATTACGCAAAATATTGTAATCGTTCTTATTTCTGCTCGCCTACTTCACAAAGACATAGCCTAATTTGAAAGCAGCAGGAAATTTCACGGATTTCTTTGTAGTTCCAACCTAGGTTTTTCTCACAGACACATTTATTGACCGAGCTTGTTTGGTCAAGATGGCTGGATTTTGGTCGTGTTTCAAATTTTTCGCCAGCTGGAATGACGATTACTACGACTCTGTACAATTCGTTTCGGTTTAAACGTTGTTAACCACCGGATGTTCAACAATAATTAAGTTTAGACCGGGAAAAAGGCAGTAATTGGCGGGTTTTATTGCCTTACGAACTGGCTAGAGTCTCAGTAACGGACTGGTTAACGGGAAAGTGATTTCTCGGCTGCTCTATGGATAGCAGTGGTGAATGATCTATTCCTATTGTTTGCAATATAGCAAGATATACCAAGATATATGTGTGCTCACTCACTGCAGAGATTTGCCTTTTTTAAGAACTGTCGGAGTGCTTGGATATGTTTCAGTCAACTAATCTACTTTTCTTCCTAAACATGAGGACCTTGAGGGCTTTTAACTTCAGGCCCCACTCACTGCCGCTTAGTTAGCTTCTAAATCTTGTTACCAATGTGCTGCCTAAATCGATAAATACACTCTTAGTATCAGATTGAAAGATTAGTTTGTGGATAATCAGCTATATATAATTATTGTTACATTACGATCTGGCTTTTCTTTCGCGGTTGTTGCATAATTTTCTACCATCTGTTTATACATTTATCATTTGGAAAGAACCTGGCTGTAATTTAAGTTTCACACACCCAAAGTTTACATCCAGAAGAAGGTGTAAGAACAAACGCTGTAAAAGCGTTCTTAAATTAAAGGAGCTAATCACGGTTTGCGCATCATCTTGAAAAGTTTAGCCTTAGTTTGTCGTTTGTAATCAGTGTCATTCTTCTCTATCGTTAACCATCCTTGTTCCTTTATGGTTTATTATTATCTCTTTGGTGTTGTTCTATCTTACTGTAGTAAACTATCATTTCTAGGTTTCATTCAATTTAAAGGTAATTTTGAACGAGGCGAAAATAACTCAAAATGATGTACGTGTCTGAGCTCCTTCAATACTCATTCCACAGACCGTTAGGACTAAGCAGATATCGTCGGAGACCAAAGGGAAGATAATCAGTGCGATAAACTTGCAAATACCTTTCGAGGAAATTCTAGTGAAAGAACTTATCACATGCTGCAGCCAATAAAACACCTGATTAGCACACCCAACACTCCACGTTTACAGCCTTAAGGCAGGCAGGAAATGGTTATCGCCTCTTTCAAAGTTATTAGATGTCTCTTAATGACGTGTGCGAAGTCCGTACTTAAGTTACGGAGCGAGTTTTTCCACCCTCGACTCTGTTTCCCTTCGCGGGCCATAAGTCGAAAGGGGAAAACAAAGATCCGTAACTTACTTTACGAGCCGAGAAGAAGAAATTAGTAATATAAACAACTGCGTGTCTGACAAGGTGCGAGAAACGATTCTAGTCACGCGGAATGGCTTTAAATTGACTTACGCACGTCGAGAGCAAAACAAACCTATTCGAAATCATCCTTCAGCAGAAGACTGGACGATTCGGTCACGTTTACAGAAAATGAGTGCAAAATACAAATTTAAACACAGTGGTTATATAGGAATCCTAGAGAGGGGTGCTCTGTACCAACTTTTGAGATATAAGGTAACTAGAATGAATTTCTTATGTTTGAGGCCTGGACAGTTCATTAAGGAACGAACTAACAGAAACAGATCAAAAGCTGATTTCTCCTCACACTATCAAAACATTGTGAGGTGGACAGGTGTTGAGAAGAAAGAAAAACTAGGCAGTGTGGCCAATAGTTACCTTGTTGAACTAGCAAATTCTTAGAACTGACAGTGAAAGAAACTTCTAGTAATAACTTGAGAGAATTAATTATTGCAAGTAGAAAAGCGGTAAAAATAGGTATCACTTCGCTCTTCTATTTGCTTGTTTTTCGATATTTTGCACTGAACGATGGCGGTTTCTAGTGTGATGTACGTGACGGATAGATGTTAGCAGATATTTCTAGGACATGTTGCCGGAAAATGTAAAATGTCCACAGGAGTGCTCACCCTTGAACTTTATACCTTTTTGGTGTTTGCGATCTTCTCTAGCTTTGTTTTCATTCTTTGTAACTTAGCTAGGTGTGCCAGTTTCGCCGTTTCATCTGCGAGTAGCTGCCGACAACAGCCTGCAGCTCGTGCCTTCAAAGAATTGCCAATTGACGCGCTGAAGACGAAATATGAAAAAAAGCGGATAACCAAAGGTAAAGACTTTCTATGCATGTGAATTGGAGCTATTCAATTCAATTTTTATCAGAGGAATTTGGCAATAATGACAAAAAATAATAATTTTTTTGGCCTCCGAGTTATAACATCAATTTGAGAGGTTTTTTCTTCTGAATTCCTTTGGATTCAGACCGGTACAAAGTTGGAAACACGTGACTCGGCTATTTTGCCGTCACTCAAAACCGATTGAGGTGATGTTGATTTTCATCTTCGTGTGAGCTCTTCCTCCCCGGTGGTTTATTTATAGACCACGTCACTGGCGAGAAAAAAACGTGAACGATAAAAGACGCGATTAAAACAACTTCCGTGGGTGGTTGTTTTTTCGCTACACATGCAGTTTAGCACTGAAAGCAGCGATCACGCGTTTTTTTCTTATCGACTTCCTTATCACGCGAACAAACTTTTTAGCACGTGTTGTCAGTAATTTATTTGGCAATAGGAAATATCCGCTTTTTATCGAGGATGGCGATATAGTTCTGCCATGTCTTTGATCTGTCATCTTTCGATTTCTATAGGTTTGGCATGAAGCCTACAATTATTCTAGCCTACGAGGTCGCGAGTTCATGTATGTTCTAATCTGCAAGGAGGCAGAAACTTTCAGCACCTAAATTACAACCTAAATAGTTTTATTCTGTTTTATATACAATAGACCAGAATAATGCGGGAATAACACGGAAAATCATGCTCTGCCAAGTCTTCATCAGTTTCTCAAATCGATAAGTGGCGTGCATAGGGAGAATAAAAAGATAACCTTTTTGCTGTATCCTTTTCAACACCAATACATGACAATTGCCATGCGTTTTCGCACTATACCCATCTTTGGTAATGACCTTGATATTGTGAAAATACCCCAAGGTGGGGCTTGCTGAATCACATTTGTCGATTTTTTTGTTTAAATCAAAGTGTAATTACCTAATTGTGATCTTAAATATCCCGTCTTTGATTTTGCCGCCAAGGTGGCAAGCAATGAACCGTGTTTGTTTCGCTGTGATCAGTCGTTTTTGTTTTTTATTTCACATACATGAAATATGTGAACCACTTCATTTTACTCTCGAACGTTAATCGGGGGCAATCACGTAAACATTGCTTAGGAAATCGGTCTTTCAGGGAAAATAAAATAAAATTCCCGAGATGATGTCCGTTCGCTTTCATGTATAATATATATATATATATCTTTTGCGCGCGCTGAGGTCGGTGAGAGAAATCCTAAGCTCGTAAGTGTCGTTCTGGCTCAAAACGATGGAGATATGATTTTGTTTCTGCCGCATCTTTTGATCACACAGGAAGCCTGGTGAATGTTTGACAGACTCTTTTACAAAGTCTAAGAAAGTCGCTTTAGGAGATTTGTAGAAGATAAGGCATTGTCTAGACATTCAGATAAAACAAGTCAAGTGACTTTGGCCGTCTGTTCTCTAAAAAACCGGCCGGTAAAGGCAAGACGCCAGTGAACTTACGTTGTTTTCTTCACACCGATGTTCTTAGCGCTGTCGCGGGAGGTATTACAAAACAATAGACAATTCTTTTGGCGGCAAAAATTCACCAAACAATCTGTTTGCATAACGCATTTCAACTAGCAGACAAAAATGTGCGAAATTACAAAATGACGCCCCGATACTACGTGATGGATTTCCGTTACCAGCGGGTTAGCCAGTGTCAATCAAAATACCACCTGCATTCTCTCAAACGCCCTGCCTAAAACGTCGAACTAAAAACGCATTTGAAGCATAACGTTTCAGTGATCGAATTTATTTCAGTTTCGCCCAGAGAGCGTTCAATTCGCTGTGTCATCGCCGTTAATAAGAACGCTTATGCGAGTGGCTGTTAATAATTGGCCATCAAAGAAAATCATTTGTGATACGATCTGACAAATGGTTTAATTTACAATCAACAGAAACAATATCTATCTGTTTACTTCATCGCTTACAGAGAGCTACGGGGCATAAAGGTCGTGTTTAGTCATCTTGAAAGTTTATCCACTGGAGACTCGGAGAAAAGAAGACAACTGACCTTCGACAAGAGTGCAGATTTGTACGGCATCAAATGAGGTTCAAAATGACAGAATGCGGCACGAGTGTTTTGCGGTTGTTGTTGCTGGCGTTCGTTCTACATTTGCTATTACGAGTGGAGATGGTGACTGGTAACAGCGCAATTCTAAAGGCCATAAAAGCCGCTGAAGCTATAGAGGAAAAGCACAGTTCAAACTGCGCTTCGACCCGTCGTGTTAAACGCCACGATCACGCTCGCTTTCCACAATCACCACCAATTGGATCTCAGTTTGGAAAGGCTTTGCGTTTCTTCGGTGGCGAAGTGGTCCGATTTGCTGGAGCTGTCACCATACCATCACACCAGTTCACCATAGACTTTTGGATGAAGCCCGAAGGTGGCCAGGCATCTCCTGTCACTGTGATCGGTCTTTTTGACGACTGCTCGCCGGACTCAAAAGAAGGAGGCTGGGAAATAGGACTTCAAGAAGCGAGTGCCGAGCGAAGCTTGAGAGTTTTCTTTCGACTACAAACGCAGCGATCACATCACGACACGAAACTGTCTTCTCCGCGCAGCGTGGAACCAAATGTATGGGTTCATGTTGCTGCTACGTTCAGTGGCAAGGAAATGAAATTATACATCAATCAAGCCAAAGTGGGGGTTTCTTCCGAGCAAAAAGGGCACATTTTCGCGGATGGCTTCGACGTGTGTGAGCATTTGGAAGCGGGGGGAGATCGCTCGTCTGGAGTGTTTTATCGCGGCCTGATCGACGAGGTGCGATTGTGGTCAGTTGCGAAATCACATAAAGAAATCAGCACGAATGTTTTCGACCCCATCACGGGTGTTGAGCCATACTTTGATGACCACCTTGAAATGTACGAAAGTTTCGCGGGATCCGAAGAACTCAATCGCAATCCGAAAACCACATGGGTTGTAGTCACTGCAAATGAAGAAAAGAAGCCGGAAATCACTAAGTCAACAATTCCAGGCGATGCCCACGATCTTTCAATCGTGAAGCCCCCCTGTGGCAGTACAGTTTGCGATAATCCAGAGATCATTCGAAGTTATGTGAAAAATACGCACTTGCGAGGCAGAAAGGTCGTGCACTATCGTGTTGTCAACATACGGGATGACGACGGCACCAACCCCATGGTGACCAAGAAACAAATGAAAACCCAACACGATCAGCTCAACGAAGCCTTCAAACATTACAACATCACATTTGAGCTGAAAGAACTGAACATACGAAACACTTCCTTGAGGCGACGCACTGTCACCTATATGTGCGAGGCAGGAAAAGTCGGCGACGGAATGTGCAATGACGAACATTGCAGGCACGACATTACAGGAAATGATGGAGGCGACTGCGATGAATACCAAACAAGATGTGACCCGAAAAAGCGCGGGAACGGAGTGTGCGACCCAGAATGCAACAGGCATTACAATGCGTGGGATCTTGGCGACTGTTGCAACAAGAGCGTCACAGACGTATATAAGACCTGTTTTGATCCTAAATCTCCAAACAGAGCGTACATGAGCGAGAGAGAATACAAGACTCTGGTGAATTTGACCAATCAAGATTTCTTGAACGTTTATTTAGCTCAATGGAGTAATAATAACCTACTGGGCGTGGCAACGTTTCCCTGGGAGAAAACCGTACACAGTATTTACGGTGGGACCATCTTGGGTTTGAAAAATTTTGGACGAAAACTACACTCGAACGCACTTGTGCACGAATTTGGACATGTGCTGGGCTTGTGGCACGTGCATCACGGTGTGACGGAAAAGGATTGCTCAGACGACTGTTTCGAAACTTTCCCGTCCCTTGAGTTAGGTGACCTGTGCTCTGACACAAATCCGACTCCAGCTAACAGCATGTGTAGGGATCCCACCGTCAATAACGCTATCATGACCTGCGGAGTTAAGAAATTTGTGAACACGCCTTTCAGAAACTACATGAGCTACGCTAACGACTCTTGTACAGACACTTTCACAGAGCAACAAGCGGCGAGAATGCACTGCTATATTGATCTGATGTACCAGTCATGGCAGGGAACAAAAACACCGCCTTCCTTCATTCCGCTCCCACCTCGCGTGACTTCTAAAGCGGAGAATAGCGTCAAACTGGCCTGGATTCCACCTTTGGGCACCGGAGGAGGAAACGCGATCAATGGCTGCCACGAGTGCCGCGAAGACAGAGTGTTTCAGCAGTACGCAATTACAGCGGAATCTCCCAATCCAGTCAAGCCCAACGGCTACTGGGCTCCTCACCAGGCCATCGGAGCCCCAGACGCGGAGCCTTGTAACATGACACCCAAAGGCTGGGCCCCGTTCACGCCTCACAAGATGGACCACGGGGATTGCTACATCGAGTTTGGTTTCCAGGTGGCTGTTATTCCAACTAGTCTGACCTTGTGGGTGATATGGGCCTCCAAGGATGGAATTAGCAACATCCAGCTCATCTTCACCGATGGGTCAGAGCAGTCGCTAGGCAACGCTACAGCTCAGTGCGACGCCCCCCTGACCATGACATTGAGAGTCAGAAAGAGGGTCTCCAAGGTTCGAGTTCGCGTCAAGGACCCTGCAACTGTGATTGATGCTATCCAGCTAACATCATCTGTCAACCATCCTAACTGCCTCAAGTGTGAACCTGTGGAATACCTCGTGACTCGTGAGCCGTCCTTTCCAACTGGAAAGTCAGAGCGTGTAAAGACGACCCGATTTGAAGACAGGTGTGCTTCCAATTTTGTATCTAATAGCCTATTTTCGTGCAAGTAACATGTTGTTGCTGTTTTTTTTTTATCTCGGTGAGTAACATGTCAACTTTCTCGTGTTGTGTTAAAGTTCCATATTCTCGGTCGCGATGTGATTACTTTTTATTTTCTACGTACCCTTGGATTTTCGTTTTGGTGCGATACAGCAACAGTAATTTGCACTTTAATAGGTCACTTTGACAAAAATACTCTAAATATCCTAAGATCTTTGCGTAAGAAGAACTTCTTTCAGTGCATATACAGAATCAAGTCCAGTAAAATGTAACATTTATCGTGGTAGACAATCCAAAAAAACGTTATACTAGACTAAAAAGAAACAAGGATAGATAAAGACTGAGACAAGATCACCCTAGGTTTTGAGTTATTTTGGCCAGGCAAAAAATTACCTTTAAATTGAAGGAAACCTGAAAATAGTGGTTCACTGAGATAGTGAAACACCAAAGAGATGATAATAAACCATAAAGGAACAAGGATGGTTAAGGATGGAGAAGATTGACACGGATTGCAAACGACAAATTTGATAAATTTAAGTTAAAGTTTTCGCAAATCGATAGGTAGCCCCTTTAAATTGTCACCAACTGTCTCCTTGCAGGTACTTGGAGCCTGGCAAACCATACACCTACACAGTCCAAGCTATAACAAGCCTGGGAGTGAAGGGTCCTCCATCACCACCGCTCCACTACTCACCCGAACAAGGTTTCTGTGGCGACGGTATAGTGGAGTACAGCATCGGAGAAGAGTGCGACGATGGTAATGTACGAGATAGTGACGGTTGTAACATGCAGTGCAAGAAAGAGGACGTTTTTCATTGTACAGGTGCGTTAGGTGATCGTAGTAGAATTTCTCCTTACTCAAAGTTCGATAGAAGGTGTCAGGGACAAGTAGATTTTCCTGCTGGGCAAGTAACTTTTCATTCTCACTTGTTGGATGGATGGAAAGATGGATGGGAAAGGGCTGCCAACTTCATCAATAAAAAAAAGTTAAAAAAGGCTTGCCCAGGGCAAGCAAATTTGAGATGCTGCTTGTCCAAAGGGAAAGCTGGAATAAGTGTTTTTGCGAGCCCTGCTTGCTGTATCGGTATTGTCTTGATGAAGCCCCAAACTCTCATAAGCAGCGCAGGTGTAACATTAGGCGATTAGTAAAGAGAATTTAGACTGAATATTTCGCATTTGGATGTCTACGGGTCCTAATTTCATTCGTCGCGGAAGCATTTTGTTTTCTACAAAATCAAACCTTTGCATGGCCTTTGTGATTTTGTATCTGTTTTCTTAAGCCGCTCAAATCCGCCCTTAAAATAGCCGCCCGTGGGTCTTAAAGAAAAGACTTGATCTTGAAGTATTACCGGAAACGAGGAGATGTTCTGAGCAAGGTATGTGAGTTTACCAATTCAATCTCACAATGCGCAGCTAAGGAATGATTTCAAATTGTGAACTTTGGTCCAAAAATGCCTGCAGTAATGGCCTTTAATTAGGAGCTACCTAGTCCATAAATTACAATATTTGAACGATTTGCCCGCGGGTACGGCGAGAGACTATCTAAACATACGGAGCATGTTGGCTGGGTGGATAAGCTCTGGAGAATGCTTTGAAATGTCCGCCTCATGTGTTTTGCCTTAATCACGTATTTCCGTTGTGAGAAAAAAATAACACTTGAAATGGACTCGTAGTTGTTTACTGTCTCACCAGGAAGTGATGACGAGTTATTAATCTCGTACCGAATAAAGAAACTTTGTACGAGGTGGGTTGTGACACAAAGCACGATTTTTGAACAGCGAAAAGCCACTCTCACTCACTCACTCAATCCCGGTATGCCATAGTGGCACCGGAGGCCTTAGAGAAAAGCGATGCAGTTGAGAATCGCGTTAATTTTCAGAGGATAGTGTGATGGATCACGTTGCCCTATCTACAAAATTAATATTCTAACTAGTAAGCACATCCTATCAATTCACCAGAGACTGACTTACACTGTAGTTGACCCTACTATCCAGACATTTATAGCAAAGGTCAGTTGAGCAAACCCGACTTGCCATCTTATTTCACGCTCCTTAAAAAAACTGTTACCCCACTCAGGTCTAAGTACATTCTAACATTCTTTGGTGAGCTTTTTCTCCCTGGTTCAAAATTGCATTGTTTGTTGTAGATCGATGGTCACCAGAAAGGAAAAAGCTTCAAGCATCTACTATCTCGGTTGTTTTGCCAGGCTAGATTCCTGGGAATTTCCGATGTTCGGTGTTCTTTTTATGGCTCCATAAGATAACAAACTATTTTCAGAAGTAGCACGACTCACGACACTTCCTTTAAACTGATACTTCATGCTCAATTACAGTGAACGCAACTTCACGGTCGCTCTATCGATGCCAAAATATCATGACCATTGAACAGACAGACCTTCGTGCAGCGAGCGAATAAATGAGCGTTTTGCATGTTTTACAATGTTTATTTTGTTTACGCACACAATCATTTTAACTAAGATCTGTCTGCCTATGCAGCGCGAACAGGAAGTTCTGCAACTGTGTGTCGCCACCACGCTAAGGAAATGTCAGTATATCTTCGACAATCGTAACCTCAGGAAGCAGACAGTTTTCATGTCGCCAGGTGTGATGAAGGGAACAAATACACCCATTTCCCTCGCTCAGACAATCGGGCATATCCGGTAAAATGCGCTGTGTATTTTGAGTGCAATATAGTCTTCGTTGTCATCGTCCACGATCTTAGCTTTTACTTGAGTAAGCGAGTCAATACTGAAACAAATAAACCAGCTGGATTAAAAACTTCACATGCGTCTTAGGGGACTCTAAGCCTTTTACGTAAAAGCTTAAGCGGCTTACAGCGGTTTTGGAAGTAATAAGCCTGGTAAATGTACAGGTGAGACATAAAAACTACTTAATCACCGAAAAAAGAATTCATAATCCCTCTTCACTGGGAAATCTTAATCCTTCACTTTCTTTGACATCAGTTGTGTTTTTCTTTGCATCCGTGTAACCTTTATGTCTATGAAATGGAACTTAGAATCTCTCTTACAATGTCTCACCCAAAACACGATTAAACTTGTCCTGAAGCTTGAGTGATCCAAAACTGCGCGGAATTTGCGCAAAGATGTTGAGGGTAGTTTTAAGTCAGTCTTAATTCCATGAATAGAGTAATCTGTCAGCAATGATTCTGGAGGCGATTTGTGGTACACCAGCCTCTTAAAAGGACTGGCTCGTCGCATGACGTACCGTGTAAGTTGTTAGTGATAAGTGACTTGTTGCATTCCGTTAATTCGTTTTTGTTCTGATGCTGTTGGCCGGCTTAATTTTATTCAAGTTAGCTGTCACGATATTAGGTTATATTGTACATACAGAAATCGTTCGTTCGCGACATCTTGAAAAAACTTATACTTACCTTAACTACAAACCGCAAAATTGGTAAAATCCGCTCTAAAACTTAACTCGAAGATAGGGTATTCTCTAAACGTTAGCAGGGGCGCATATTGTAAATAGAGGGCGCATGTCATTGAGGCGACAGAAAGCACGAGTTATCTTTCACACATTGCCAACTACTTACGACGCACCACTGACACTTGCACGAAGTCGCAGTGATTTTATTTGACTTTGATCAAGATAAAATTTGCATGGTCTCTCACTATCTAGCTACACAGCGGAAGCAGATGAGTGTGGTAGGAAGCCGACCTGTAGAAATGGTCTTTTGCACGGCAACATTTGACGTACATTTCGTATTTGTCCGGACACCCAACCTACTCTGTATCCAAGTTCATTTTGGAAAACTTGTGAATGTTTGCGGTTTTATTTATTTATTTATTTATTTGTTTGTTTGTTTGTTCTTTCAGGTCACCCAAGTCTGTGCTACCGCCACGAAGGAGACGGAAAATGCGAGGAGTTTGAGAAAAAAACCAACATCAAAGACTGCGGATTCTATACACCCGAAGGTTTTGAAGATCAGTGGGCTGTGAACGTGACCGTAAACTCGAACTTCCGTGACAAAAAGTGCCCTGAAAGCGTGGTCCTGGGACCGCCACCACTTGACCTGGTAAAGTGAATACTGCTAGCCTTCAATAAGAAACTAATTAAAATACGAGTAGACTGTTCACAGTCCCCTATTTTTCCGTGAGATCACAGATGTCGATCGTTGAGTTCGACGGACCGCCATCTTGGTCTCATGATGCGAGTGAAACTGGGGAGAGTCCAAAATGACGCCTCCACCTTGCCTCCACCTACCCACGGGCACTTTGTACTTTCCCCCAGTTTCGCTCGCATCAAGAGACCAAGATGGCGGTCCGCCGAACTCAACCATCACTAATTAAAACTCGAAGATAAAACACGACGAATGCCAATCATTCAATGCGTTCAAAGTTCCCCTTTGAATAGTCGTTTGTTCATATGGAGTTGTGGGCAACTAGGGAGGTACATCTCGACTGTCAAAAACTTTTACGAATGAAACGAAGAAGTGACCATTGACCGCAAAAAGGTTTCCGGGCTTTAATAGGATCCCGTTGAATCCCTGAAACCTTTTTTCAGGACCCGTCCGTGACTGTTTAAATTGCGATTACAACTGTTATGGTTATATCTGCATTTCATTTGTATTATCCGCAGCTCATATCGTTGTCGTTAGAGAAATATTTACGTTGCTTATTACATTTTCCTTGCACAGGTTTGCCAATCTTCTTTTGACGAGGCCCACGCGTGGAGTCCCTGCAAGCACAAGTATACGGACAACAATTACTGGCTAGAGGTCACGTTCAATCGTTCTGTCTTGCCTGCAGCAGTTGTTCTTTATATCGGCTCCGATGGCAAAACAAGTATCAGTCCTTTCGTCAAGACTGTCAAAGTTGAGCTTATTGACAAAACCGGCCGTATCATCCCCGCGGGCAACAAGGAAACGAAGCTTTCATGTAAGACTAACCCAAGTGTCATCCCTGTCCTGCACGACATGACAGAGCCATTCTTCTACGTCCGTAAAGTGCGTGTCAGCTTTAAGTCTTACCTTATCAGCGTAGCAGCCGTGGCTCTCCGATCCAGGGCGCGCTTTGATGTTGTGGAAATGTCCAAGTGTAAACCGGACGAAGTGTTCAGTCCCCGAACCCAGCACTGCCATAAATACACGTGTGAGAGGCCATCTTGTCAGGAGCCCTTGATCAAACATGGTACGGTCAAATGCGAGGGTACTGAGGAAGGACAGACTTGTATGGTGACTTGCAGGCCGGGATATCGACCACTGAAACCCTTCAAGATGATTTGTTTCAACAAGGATTGGGAAGGGATCAACACATCCTGTGTGCCAGTCAGTTGCGGCGTCCCAAGAATTCCTCATGGAAAAGCCGGTATGTAAACTCACAGTATGTCATAGACCCGCAATGCGTGAACATAATTAGTACAACTATATAGCTGGTTAATGATATATGTAGACGAGCCTTGTAATCCGAGCGAAGATTACAATCAAAATTCTCCTACCGTTTTCAAAAAACGTCTTAGTACTTGTAATGAGAATTAATTTTTTTTTTATTTTTGTAATACGTTTTTCTCTGAGATAATCAGATTCCGTATCTCCACGACTTTTCCGCTTGATTTTCCTATAAAAGAAAAGTTAGGATTCCGTTACTGCTGGTCTAAGTTAAAATTTCTGTTCCTGAATCAAGTAATTTTGTTTTATACCGTTAGCATCGAGTAGAAGCAGTGATTTCCAGTTTTCGTCGTCATAATTACCTCGCTCTTTTACTCTGGCTGGAAAGGGCCCTCTCTCGCATCTACATCCATTTGATACTTAAGTCCAAGTCCATGTATTTCTAGATTGTCCACAGGGTCTCACGTTCGGCAAGAAGTGCTCTCTGAGGTGTGCACCTGGAGCCAAAATGAGCGGGGGCGAAGGCAGTGTCACGTGCGAAGAGGACGGAAAATGGTCTGCACAGAGCGCCTTCTGCGTTATGACCTGTCCGAACCCTGAGATACCAGACCACAGCGTACCACTTGCCGAGAGCAACTGCATCGACAGCAAGAGGACATTCTCACCAGGCGTGTCCTGTAAATTCCGGTGCAAACCTGGCTACAGAGTGAAAGATAGAGACGACCCTGTTCGTAGGATCTTGAAAAAACGTTGTACCAAGAGTGGTCGGTGGACTCAACCTAGATGTGAACCAATAATTTGCCAGGAGCTGACGCCGAACCTTCTCATGTGGTACAACTGCTCCGATGGCAATTCCCTCGGTAGTGTTTGTACGAATAATTGTCCAGGAGAGGAGGTTTGTGTTATGTTTCTTCTTTTTAATTGCTGTGTTTGATAATATTGGATCGTTTAGCCAAACATATATGCCAAACATATTTAAAAAAATTAGCCAAACATATATTCGAGAAGAGCGCTTCAGCAATCTAAAGAAAATTACCATTTTAATCAGTCACGCATTAATTAATCAGACCAAACTATTGGCATACACTAGATTCTCCGCCCTCTCGAATTTTTTTTTTTCGTTTCCCTTGAGAGTGTGAGATAACTGGGCTCAACTTTAAGTAGCAAAAGCAATTCGAAAGCTCTCGTTTTATATTACTAAACTTTGGTCTACTTTGTGACCGGTTTTACAAATACATGTTTCCTGCTTAGTACTCAGCCATACAGTTTGAAAGCTAAAGGCAATCAACACTTGGTCTCACCCAGTTTCCCAAGCCTGGCGTCACTTATGTTTGCTTCGTGTTCTTACAGGTTCAATCATTGTGTAGTTTGTATTTTTTAGTGCCTGGACCTTTGCTTTGTATTTGGTATTACGACACGAAATTTGGTGTCAAACACTCTCTCGTGTTTGATATATTATCTGGTCTATCTCCTTTAGTTTTGATAACTAAAGCTCTATTCCGCTTTCACCGTCTCATCTCTAGATTCACCAAGTCAAGTGCGAAGAAGATGGGCAATGGACTGAACCGTTGAAGCGTTGCACTTCTGATAAAGCTGGTCGCTGCTCCAGGCCTGAAGCCTCACGTGGTGTCATTTTATTCTGCGAGGATTACTTTCCTGGTGGAATATGCAAAGCCCAATGCAAAAGCCCCGGATATGATGTTGTTGAACTTGTAAGTGTCAAACCTCTGTTTTGCAATCGAAACTCGATTAATGGTTGTTCTATAAAGGATTTAAAGTTGACACATTTTTCTGTCGATCTTTCCACCTCGTGCATCAGTTGCTGACAATTCATCCCAAGTTTCGTTTACACGATATTCTGCTGGAACCTACGGGACCCTCACAATGTGTCCTCGTGGCAATTAATTTCATCATTGCTTGTTCAAATGTATTTTGTTGTTTGCAAAGGCTACAAAACTATTTTTCACCATTTCTGTAGAACAACTTATTCTTCTTCTTGAAACCAAGGAAATATCGAAATTTGGCGAGCAACTCCCGCTTTTGACTTCATTGTATCTCACATTAAGACAGCTGCCACTTTGATAAGTTACATTGTAGGGTAGGCTTGCTTTGTCTACCGAGTATTCCATCAAGAAATTACTTTTTTTCGGATTGTTCATTTTACAGGGAAACGAGGACAAGTGGCGCGTGATCATCACGTGCACTCAGACTCAGAAACTTGAATGGCATCCAGACCCCGCCAAATTGCAATGTATACCCGGTTGCAGGAAAGCTGAAATCGCTGATGGGCTGTGTGATTCCATTAACAACAACAAACACTGCCGGTGGGACGGCGGAGACTGCTGTCCCTCTACCACCAAGAACAGGATCGTCCGTACATGGCCAAATGATTGTAAATCGGAGTGCGCGTGTAAAGACCCCGACGCGAAAGAAAACGAAGGCCCACGAACTGGAGGAGCCAGCGGGGTGGATGATGAAGACGATGAAGACGATGGCGAAAAGCCTGAAGGAAGCGGCTCAGACGAAATGATGAAAATAACAGATTCATAAAAAAAGATACTAAAATCAAGAGATCAGGCTTTTAAGACAAAAATGAAGACTACAGAAGGCGGTTGGTAAATGAGGGACTTTATAGTTTGATAGTGCAATGGCACTTTTTTCTGGAAAAAGGAATGCAAAAGCAAGGAGAGACGAAAGATTTAGTCTGGGTAAGGCTTTAGGGATTCTGTGAAACTTAAGCATTGCTATAGGATTCCTAGTTTTCGTGATTTACTTCAAGGTGATCGTTTTGTTTACTTGAAACATATACATATTTGTGGGTGTTTGGGGATGGGGTTAGGAAATTAGTAGAGTGACGCAGACACTCGTGGAAGAATCAAATTTTAAAACGCGGGCGTTTAAATACATTCGTTTAAAATGACATAGCGGTTTCTTGTGACTGTTGTAAAGCCATAGCAAAAGCCCAACGTAAGTAAAGCAAAGGGCAAAAGATCCTCTCTATCAAAGCGAGGCCTGGCGTACAGCCACTCATGTGAAAATGAGTTTAATTTGCATGTGAATGAAATCTCACTTTCATAGTACTATAAAAGGATGGGTACCAAGATTCGCTTTGAGAAAGAGGCTAAAGGTAATTCGGAAATGGCCTATTCGGGATCGACTATGTGTTTCGGTTCCGTTCAGTCGTGACCATGGGTTGAAAAAAAGAGATATTTGGTTAGGAATTCGAACTGTGCGACACGCGTTTTTTTTCTTGCCTATTACGCTCGACAGTCATTTTGAAATCGCTCTCTTTGATATATAGAGCAGTTTTCAATTAAGTATCGTAAAACCAAAACCAAACCAATTACTTACCAATTAGACTTCTCAGCCAATCTCAAACCGTAGTAAGACTAGTAAAACCAAAACCAAAGTAACTGCATGATTACTTTCGTCACTTAACTGAAAACCGCTCAAACAACAAGTTATTGGTTTTTATTATATTCGTCAGTCGATTAATTAATGCGCTAATTTCATAACACATCGACAACAACGGGTTTAGAAAAACTCTAGTGCTTGAAGGATCTCGTAGACGTTCTTGTCCAGTTTGCAGCGGTGCTGGATCGACTAAGTTAACTTTGCGTAAATGGTGCCTAAATTGGAATAACAATACTTTATGCATCCTAAGTCTCGTATTAATGTTTCCAGACAAAGGATTTTTCACATGAACGTGAGATTTAGGCGCATTGGTATTGTTGTTCAAATATCGGGGCCATTTATGTGAAGTGTCCATTAACGAAAAAAACTTTGAAGAAATACTAGGTTGCTTCCCTCCCACTCCGCCCCTTTGAATGTCTTAAAGAGGGGGGTGGGGTGGGATGATGTCGTGTTCCTTTCTTCTGACGACTTTTGGGTTATAGTAGGAGTTGGATCGATACACTTCCTATATTTGGTTAAAGATTGAATCTGCTTTCGTCTCTTATTGGCGTCGTTAGGCGTTTTTTCTGCAGCGCTGCAGAGAGGGGAAATTATAGTTATTTCTTTTTGATAATCTCCCTATTATTCAGGAAATATGGGATGTGATAAGGTAGATGAGGCGTCCTAGAGTTCTGTTTTTTTTTTATGCGTTTTTCTTACCAGTAAGTTTTGATCGATACATTATCGGTACAGATTTTTTAAGTTTTCTTATCTGAGGGGAGGGAGTTATCACGTAGTGCGTATATATAATTGGTATCCATCTTCATCCAAGCTTATCCAACTGAACTACTGCAAGCCATGCATCATTCTGCCTCTGGGTTGTGTATATTGTAAAACAAATGAAGTCATTTTTGACCCGTCACTTTAGCCAACTGAACTTGTCACGCTGATATCTACCTACCTGAGCCCTTTAATTTTTATCCTGACCTATGCAAACTACGACAACCCATGCACCTGTGCGTAAACATTGTAGTTAATTTTGAACACGGCTTACCTATCAGGTTTACTCGATACTTGCAGTATCACGATAAGTGTATTTTAATACCTTAGTTTCAAGTAGATTATGCATCAGAGGAAGACAACACTAGAGGATCAAATATTTGAAAACTGTAATATTTGACATTTCCTTTTATCTTAACAGTAAGCGTTTCACCCATTGAATGTCGTGATAAATTAAAATAAACTATTTATTCAACTTCATACTTTGTTTATTATATATATTATTATATCCATGATATTTTTTGAAATAAATCAATGCATACATCTGTTTAGTTTTGATCTGTTGCTTTGTCATAATTGAGAGATGGCTCAAGAACATATGGCTTATCAGTATGGCTAGTTGCGCGAGCGGGCAAGATGCGGGATTGCCCGCTATTTCCAGCAATCCAATAAATTTCTTTATTTACCAAGCTTTTTCGGTCAAAATGCTGGCATTTTTTTTGTTTGTTTCTGCCTGACAAGGGACTTCGGTTACGTCTCGGTCTTCATATGAAAAAGAACTTCCTTTGTGTCGAGTCATCTTGAGCTTAGGTTTGGTCAGCTGCATGCTACAGATTGCCGTTATACGCCCTTAGGAGCTCTTGATTACAGGAAATGATTGCGTGATTATGCTTTTCACGTCAGTTGTACGTTCTAAATTACAGCTTGTAACTTTGAGAACGAACCCTGAACCTCAAGTTTCGCATACCACTTAACACTAGTTCCAGCTTGGGTCAAAGAAGGTCGAGGGACCTTCGCTTATTCACAGCTCACGTACGTATCAGAACCGAATGCGCATGGAAAACCCTGTGTGCGGCTGGAATAGCCTGTGTAGCAAACGTTTTTTGTTGGAAAGGGCGAACGAGCCGAAAGCTGGCTAATACTGAAAACGATCTTCGATTCTATTATTACTTCCAGCATGTCTAGAAGATTTGCCGTCTTAATTATAACTCACTTCAAGTGAGAAATATTCGAGGAAAAGTAGGTTATGTACACAGGTGCCTATTGATTGATTCTCGTCACCAATTTCGGCATAGTCGGGAAAAATAAAACAAAACAAAACAGGGGAAAATCCTTCCACATTCGCGTCTAGAGTGACGTCAATCGATCGCGGGAGCGCTGAGAATGGCTTGATTCTCGTCCCCAAATTTGCTTGCTCCCTTGAGTACGGGTATATTCTTTTTCTGAGGTTTAAATACTAGACATGTGTGTTAAAGGATTAATTAATCAATTTAGATCGGTCTTCAGTTGAGTGTCGTAAAACCTAAACCAAATCTATTGCCAGTACAAATTAGACTACCCAGCCAATCCCAAACCGTCCTAAAACCTAAACGAAAACCAAAGTAATTGCCTGATTCCCATGGCCTCCCGATCTCTTAGTATCTTCTTCATTCGAGCAGGAAAGGTCCCATTTTCATTCCGCTCCACCTATTTTCACTAAAAGGACACCTTAAATTTGTTTAACTATACTGAAGACATCAGGCTGTGACTGACGAAATATTTGAAAGTCGTCAAATTTCGTCGATTCAACCCCGGGAGGCCTATGCTTTGGTCTGGGCTCCTGGTAAGGGTTATAAGAAACGGGGCAATCACTCTGGAGTTTGAGTGCGAAAGGATCTCTGGGAATTCAATCGTGACAGGTGTTTCGGCGTTAAATGAGTCCGCAGTGAAATGACTCTGTACAGCGGTATGATGATCTAACATGGCGCCGATCCTTGGGTCGGTGCCCCAAGTTTTACGGTAAGAGTTTACTACTTTACGATTCAATTGTCACAGTTAATATCTGCCCGAATAAAGTTTACATATTAATGGTTTTATTTTATCGCTTATTTTATCAACAGGCAAGCAGAAACTTTGAAAGCCGCTTTGAAAAGTAAGTTGTTTATGCAAGCGAAAAAAAATTTTTTTCCTATTTTGTTTTCCTTTTAACTTATAGCAAATTAATGTAACCTTGATGGAATACTTTTTTTAATCCATACAGTAAGCTTATATGGTTTTGTTATCCATCAGCGAGCGTATTCCAACACTCGGAACGTAAATTTAATGTTATTCATATTCAATACTTTAAATTCAGTTTGTTCCGAAAAGTCCCATTGTACGCTTACTTTAATTTTGAGCAGTGACCTTTCTGGTCTTAAGTTCTTAGCTTACAATTTAAGCGTCAAAAACAGTTAAACATACAAGGGTCATCTAAAACGATGGTATCATTTGTTGTGTTTACAACACTTTGTTAATCCAGTCTCACCAAAGCAAATATAATTGCCTTAAAATAGCTCTGTTATTTAGCATGAACATAGGATGAAAAAGTGATTAAACATAAATTCAATTTCTTTAGGTAGCTTTGAAGATTTCACTGTTGGCAGTGAAGGATGGCAGTCCAGACAAAGGTAATTAGCTAATTGAGTATTATTTTATAAATAGCATAAATGAATGGAGCCAAACTTTGCAGCTATAAAGCCAAAGTGCAGACTAGTGAGGTAGTCTTCTGAGGGATATATTTCTGAGAAAATGTATTTCAGGAGCGTAAAGTAATGTCCAGTTATTTTTTTGTGCTTTAAAAAAATGTGGAGTCTTTCTAATCACAATTTACAGACCTATCTGCCATTCAAGGACTCAATGATTTCAAATGTTGGAATAAAGCCAAGTAGTAGTATTGTTGTTGGGAAACAATTGAATCAAGTTGCATGTGGGTACAAAGCGTGGGGTAAAAATTATGTTGGTGAACCAGCAGAATTTTGTATTATAATGACAAGGTTGTGCCGTCACTATTTTCCAGACTACAGGATTTGTACAAGAGTATCCTATTAACAGATCTTGAGTCTGCATTAGACAAGAAAGTTGAACAAGATTTGTAAGTATTTAAATCTTTTTGTGATGTTTGATGTCAAATGTGTAGTTATTAGTTTTAATTAAAGTTAAAGCCATTTTGCATGTTGTAACATGTTACAAACTGTTTGTCATGAGGACTATCAGTATTTTTCACACGTGACTGGGAACCATGTCAAGCCAATAAAAGCAAGCCGGACATTTATTCTCATGAAAACAACTTTACAAGAAACCTGCGTAGTATAGAAAGCAAAAATTCAAAATACTGTGCATCACTAAAAATCTGAAATTCATACCAGAACTGACATGAACAATATTCTCAGGGTGCACGAGTTAGAAGGTCAGACAATGGGGGACAACAACTGGAACAATAGACTATATTCGTATTGTTGGTATATACTATTGGACTGTAACTAGCTGGGAGTGGAGGCCCACGTAGGGGAATGTCATTAAAAAGAGATAAATGTCGTTTACATTTGAAGAAACTCACAGCTTTAGCCTCAGTTTCAAGCTACAATCGTGGACAAAAGTCCCTGGAACCCTTACGTAATTAAACAAATTGTATGTGTTTTACTACTGAAGTTTGAAAACATGTTACTGTTCCCCCTCCCCACCCAATTCAATGTTGAAAATCAGAAGAAATTGCAGGTAGTAGTTTTCAACATTGTATGGTGGTGGGGGGCGAGGTTAGGCAGGTGAAGTTGTATTCACATCTGGTGTGTGTGTAAAAGCACCAAAAATGCAAATTTGTCCCAAGACTTTTGTCCATGATTGCAGTTCCAGTCCAATATGGAGAACACAAATATGGTCTATTGCACGGCTTTCATGTCACTTGAACTTTATCCTAGCCCCTAAGCAGTTAGTATTGTGTGAGAAAACCATTTACACTTAATATTCTGTTTCACGCACATAAAATTAATATGGAAAATTACCTCTAACTTTGCAGAAACAATTCAGAGGATCTGATATCGAATCTACAGTTAACGTATACATGTACGTTTTGAGCACCTTCAGAGGTGTCTCGTGTCTAAGCGATATAGTGAGTCTGGTTTAAACTAACATTACCTAAACCTAGGCTATATCAAATTAACGCTTATAGAGCTGGCTATCACACTATACCAAGAAGTTTGAAATAAAATTAATTGTCAAATTTTTCAGGACCTCTAAATGTGAGTGGCTGTATCATCTTTTGGGTCCCTTTTGAAAGCTACAAGTCAAAGGGAATTTGTCTGTTTACCCTCAAATTTGGACAGTAGCTAGTTTGACATTTAAACAACAAAACTGTTTCTACAAATTTCTTATTTCCAAATATTTTTTCTCTGAGAGCAATTTTTCTACATATTTTTTTTATCCTATTTCGAAAAGGTTCTGTAACGTTTCACTGAAAATGAATATGGCAAATCCCAGACACCTTTTTTTCTAGTGCTTTGTGTCTGGAAACTGAGGGACAAATTAAATAAGCAAAAAACAAATTCCTTTTGACTTGTAGCTTTTAGAAGGTGCTTCGGACGCTCGAATTTAGAGGTCGTAAAAAAACTTGACAATTTATTTTATTTCAAACTTCTTGGTATAGTTTGATAGCCAGTTCCATAAGCTTAATTTGACATAGGGGTTTAGGTATCTACAGTATAACCTGGACATGCTACATTGCTTGGATGTGAAACACCTCTGAAGGTATATGGTAACCTTAAATAAACTATTTAATTTTTTTAGGTGGAATAGTGCTTTCAAAAGCCAGGTGGACTTTTTAAGGCAACAAACAAAAGACAGAAAGGTATTTTATTCTTATCCAGCTTGTGTTTGCATAGGCTTGAGTATCATGTACTCAAGCTTTTGAATCTCATATCTCGTAGGAAGCAATAAAATATAATTATTCTATAAATATCTGATTGTTTATTTTGGATTTGTCAGGTCTACTTACTTAAATATATGGTAACTTTCTAGGGCTCCAAAAAAGTGGAGGTTCAAGCTGTTTTGACTTTGTTTCTTGAAGCTGCCAGTGGTTTCTATATTCAGGTATATGTGGATTATCAGAATTTGAGTCGTTTAATTTTTTGCCTTATTAAAAAATACTCTGGGGTTGGAATTTTGAAATTGTAAAATGTTGTTATCAAAAGCTGGAGAAAATTACTATGAAGTCTTTGTTACTCATTCAAGTGGTGTTAATTGAATGTGCTTGTTTGGGATCTATAGCTGTTGCAGGAGTTGTGTTTGACGTACAGGCTAGACATCCCTGGCCATGTCAGGTCATCACAGCTGGGTATTCTTGAAGGTAGGTACTTGAAGAATGATAATATTTTGAATTGCCAGTGTCATGATAAAGTTTCACGTATGGCTTTGATTGACACTGGAATGCATTTAACCAATAGAAACCTGTGATCATTTGCATTTTTCTTGTGCTGCATTATAGTAATGTTTTGTTTTTAAAAGCATCATTTCCTCCACCTTTGACTCTTTGTATGGAACATGCCGCCTCATCATATACCTTCTTTTTGAGGACATCAGATTTCAATATATTCTTAAAGAATGTTTGAAAGAAAATGTCTCGTATACAGTATTTAGTATTTAACAACAATATTCTAACTTGCAAACTACTTGGTAGTGCAAATTTAAATGCATATTACCAAGACTAAAATATTTCAGATTTCTTTTCTCCAGTGACTGTTTTTGTCCATGGAGGGTCAGTAAGGGACCTTAAAATACTTAAGGACATTTGTGCTAATTGTGTCTGCGCATCCTTACTGCACACGCAAATTCACATGCACGTCATGCATGAGAGCGTGCGCTAAGTAATAAAATGAACAATGATAGGGCAGGTGGCCATTGCTATAGCTTTGCATGGATTTAACAATCTTGGAGGTTCGGTGACCGCTACTTTTCTTTCCAGAAATAAATTTTATTTGCAATGATTATTATCTCCAGATTGTCCAAAAATGAACAAAAAAATCAATGTGGGAAGTTAAAAAAAATTCAAGATTTCTGTCCATGAGACATTGAATCCTGCCATCTTGCGGCTGCAAGGCACGCGAAACTATGGTCGCTAAATGCAAACTTGTTCTTTAAGGAACCTCACCAGTTGACTAAATTCACTTTATAGGTCCACTTACACCCGCTTTCAGTGTTACATGCATAGGCGACATCTTTTGACCATCTTTCGGCATGCTATGAAAGACCATTAAACTGTGAAACTGGTAGTTTTTCTGGTTATTAGTGGAGAAAATGACAAGTAAATGATCATTACCTACCTCAAATGGCTGAAGAAGATTTTGGACTTTGCATGCTTCCCTATTTACGGGATGATTCAAGCGATTTAGTGTAGTCAATCGGTTCTCAATAGTGACTTCCGGTAGAATTGGGCCGCTGCCGCTTTTAATATTCGCAACGTGTAAACATTCAAAACAGTCGACCTATTTCTGCCAGAAGGACTTCTTGATACTCCTAACATTAATTTGATGTCAAATAAATCATTACAATTCGAGTTTGACCGTAAAGAAGTCCGTTGTGCTTACATTTTTGAGTAGGCCAGGTTACATAGCAGGTCGAAAGATGGCATGTCGAAAGATGTCGCCTATGCACGTAACACTGAAAGCGGGTGTAAACAGTATTTGGCAGAGAACATTTCACTTCAAAGATTGTATTGCAACATTTTTGGGCTTACAGACACTGTGGCCTTATCCACTAACGAAGCTCAATGTTTTCAGATTCGGGGTGTTCTTCCAGGCATGTTCTGACATAACAAACTCATCATCTTACAGTGGTGAAAGTCTCAGGAAAAAATCAATGTTGGAAAATTTTTGCGCGAATGTCCTGAAAAACAAAATTATTTGACAGAATCTTAATATTGTCTTTCAGAAATTAATGGAAACACCAGTCCGGCTAAGAAACCTCATACTCAGTCTTGTTACTACATCTGCCAAGACTGCCTGGTGCACCTAGGAGATATTGGTAAATTTGATATGATTTATTACTAAGATTTGTGATTAAAACAAGGGAGCAAGGAAGGGGTGAAAATGCTGACTTCAATGATTAGTTTTAATACATTTAAGAGAATAATAATTATGTAAGAAAAATGTATGAGCTAGAGACTGAAAACATTGTCTGTAATATAACAAGGTTTCAATGATTACAAACAGCTGACCTGTAAAGTCAGGGTTGACCATACATGTAGCTGATATAAGTAAGAGAATGTTTTGGTATTAAAGCTATCCCAAGAAATAAGGATCAAGGCAATTCCTGTGGAATGTTAGGAGCCAAAAATATCTATATTATATAATGCGTAGAAACTTAACCGCTCCACCCAAAAATTTCTGCGGCAGGGTTAAAGTCCAGTTACTTTTTATTGTAATGGTAATTACCAATGGCTATAATGTATTTTTCTTTTTTTTTTTTTCCAGCTCGGTACTGTGATGACCCTGAGCAGGCTGAAGTGTTTTACCATCATGCACTTGTACTAGTTCCTTCAAATGGTATGGAGAACTTTAAATTTTTAGACTTTTAGTTCAATTTGTTCTTTAGGTCAGAATGATCTCAAGATAGATTCATTTGTTTCAACCTAGGTTAAAATTTCAAAACAGTTTCTTTTTTCACTTTTTTTTTGGGCGGGGAGGGGGTGGAAGGGGCATTTCTTAAAAAGAATCATATACACACCACCTATCCTACTCATTTCTAACCTACATGTAGATTTGAACACCAGACCTCTGACTTTGTAGTCCACCCTTATCTCCTCTAGGCTACACAAGTAATGGTTGGAAATGTTTCCATATTTGTTGTTAGTCTTATAAGTTGTGCCTTCAGACTCACCCTTCCCCTTTAATAAAAATTAACGAAAAAATTAACCTACAACATATTTAGTAAATTTAATACTTGCAGATAGACTCTGCTATCTTAGACTGCCATCAAGTCTAAAAACCAATTGAAGTAAGAGAGGAGACTTCATGTTAGGACTTCATGCTCTTGGTCCATAGACTGTAATGTTTACTGAATTTTGTAATATTCAACAGGTCAGCCTTACAACCAGTTGGCTATTTTAGCTAGTGGCAAGGGAGATGAACTGGTAACAGTTTATTACTACTGCAGAAGGTACATAAGTTGTGGCTTTGTTGTGATTAATTGATATTCAGTATTAGAGTGTCAAATACATGTATTTATGATTAAATATTTGCATTTTGCTGTTTTGCTTTTCAGTATTGCTGTGAAAAATCCTTTCCCAGCAGCATCGACAAATCTTCATAAAACACTGAGCAAAGTAGTTGCAAGGCATAATACAAGGTATGGGTTAGCCTCCTTTGTACAGAGAGCTTGGTCAAATGTTATTTTTAAACAACTGTGAGCTGAGCTTTAGGTTGTATGATAATCACGATTAAGGCAAGGCTCTGGGTTGTCAGAAAGTTTTGAAATAGGTGGCTTAATTAATATTTGTCAGGAGTACATGCAGTTAGCTGATTTAATTTGCCATGTTTCCTAAAGAATCAGAACACTAGTGCAGCATAGTGTCAGGCCAAGATCAAGAAGTAGACAGTGAGTTTTGTTGGTAGCCTGATGCTTTTGACAAAAAATGTAAAACCCAGAGAGTCCATGCAATTACTGGTTTATATTCAAGACTGCTTTTTATTGATCTTCCAGAGATGGGAACTTTGAAGTATCCAAGGCAGAGTTTGGTCATATTTTCCTTCAGTTTCATGGTCTTGTGTATCTTGTCCAAGGTAGGGAAAAGTGAAAGTGACTGTTGCTCAGTTCAATTTTGTTAATTAAATTGCAGGAGAAGAAGCACTTATTACTAACAGTATATTAATATTTAATAATAGATTCCTAAGAATGTTAAAGGAGCTCAGTCACGGTATTTTGAGTTATTTTGGCCACATACAAAATTACCTTTAAATGGTAGAAAACCTGAAAATAACAGTTTAATAAGATAGAAAAACACCAAAGAGATAATGATAAACCATAAAGGAACAAGGATGGCTAA
>Ga0126339_10000167_pt1 | contig 28856 bp, 32 predicted proteins | sample OrbTmetagenome_2_FD_92532 | JGI IMG/M metagenome (GOLD analysis project Ga0126339, IMG submission 92532) | Coral microbial communities from Petempiche,Puerto Morelos, Mexico - Orbicella T R C metagenome | ecosystem: Host-associated > Invertebrates > Cnidaria > Coral | place: Petempiche,Puerto...
AATTTTGAAATGCAATTTTATAATCTTTTAAATGTTCTAATACTTCAGAACAAATAACAGTTTCAGCTTGTTTTATTGGAAATGATTTAATGTCAAAAATATTACTAACATTAAAATTTAATTTTTCAAAATATTCTTTCATTCTTTCAAAGAATATATTATTTTTTTCATAATCTGTTGAATAAACATTATACCCCATTTTATTCAAATGATAATCAATTTTACAATCACCACATCCTACAACTAAAATTTCTTTTTCAATATTATATATTGGTAATGCATCTATTATGGATATTAATCTAATATCTAATTTAGGTTCTATCATATTATTTTTTTTCAAAGATACTTAATTTTTGCATATCGAATGTAATATTATGTGAATATTTTTCATTAATTAATTTTGGTGGTATTTCTTTTATTTCTGATATATTTAAAAATTTATAAATTTTATTAATTTCTTTCAAGGCTTTTTTTTCATCTAACAAATAATTATATGAGTATTTTCGGCATATTCTTTTAAATCTCGTAATCCAATATCATATACATTATGCCAATGTTCCTTAATTTTATCTTCACCTACTTTAAATTTTGTTTTACCACCATGTATATAATTTTTAAGATTTCTAACAATTAAAATGAATTTAGATTTAGGATACATTTTTTTTATTAAAGGTATCCTCATAATATTTTTAGGTTTTTTTATTAAATCTAACTTATTTTCACTTCTTAAATTATTTAATTCTTTTTTTAATTGATTTATTCTCTTTTCTGGTAAATTATTTATATAAACATTATTAATATTTTCGTTTAACCCCCATAATCTTGCATTATTATTCTCAAGACTATCCCAAATAGTACTTTCACTATATGCTCTTGTATGTCCACCATCACCTAATTTGGGTTTTTGAACAGAGAATATAGGATTTATTTCTTCATGTTCGGCTAATATTGTTGCCAATATTGAAGTACCACTTCTATTTGCACCTATTAAAAAGACTGGAGGTTTTCTCATTAAATTAATTTAAAATTAACATTTTCATTAATATTTTTATTCAGGTTACCTACTCTGACATAAACATCATTTCCCCTACCAAAATAAACAAAATCAATATTTTTATCTAATCCACTACATGCATGATAAAAAACGGAATCCGGAATACAAACAGCATTTGCTTTTCTTAAAATTTCAAATTGTACATTTATATTATATTCATCATATTTAAATGTTTTCCCAATTTCAATAAAATGATTCAAATTTCTATTTTGTTTTAACCATTTTTCTCCAAAACCGTCTGGTAAATCTTTTGATTTTCCAGCACCCGTATATGTTTGAATAAAACCAAATTTATTATTACCAACATTTGATTTTATTATATCATTTGCAATTTTTTTATCATTATTATTAGTAAATATATCAATTTTATTTGAAGATAAATTGACACTCATAAATTCAGCATTAATTGTAATTTTATGTCTTGGAGGTGGTTGCATTAACATAATTGCTTTTGATATGCCATGTTGTTGTGCTAATTTAATTCCATCTTTTTCCACTTCTTGAAATCCAATCATATGATTTTGATAATCATGCCATGGGTCATTAAGATAAAATATCTTATCAATAAAAGGATTATTTTTAAATATTTCTGTATTCTTAAACCTTTTTAAAATAGCAACACTTGGTTTGACTCGATGAGTTAAATAATATTCCCTTATTGCAGGTGTTAACATTAAACAATCACCTAAACCATGTGGATATATTATTAAATTACTCATATTTAAAATATTTTATAATAACATCTAATTTATCAAATAATTCCTCAACATAATCTAATTTATTTACAAAAAACCCATCAAAATTATTAACTAAATCTTTATATAAATCAACTTGCTTGTGTAATTCATCACCATATCTTGCTTTTTGATATCTATTTCTATTTGATTTATAAAAATCATATACACTATGAGGTATTAATATATTAAATTTATTTGCAACGTCTATCACAACTTCTCTTGAATTTTCGATTAAATCTTCCATTTTAAAAGTTAATAATCTATCAGGATAATTTTCAAATAAATGTTTATGAATTTTATATGTATGGTTTAAAGCATTAATAGACCCTTCAATTGTAGCATCTGGTGCTAATTCTTCAACCATAGAATCACCACCTTTTGATTTTGGTTGCCCTCTAACTATTTTTGATAAACAATTATCTACTGGATGTCTTGTTACAAAAACAACATGTAAATCTTCATTATTTTTCATTAAAGAATCTATCGCTGTTAACGTAAATCCTTTATTTTCAGTAGCTAATTTAGTACCATAGTTATCAATAATAGCACCATAATTAAATAAATTTCTATCTTCAACATTAGAGGTAAATGTCACAATATTCATTTTTTTTATCAATTCGGTAGCTAAGTTAGTACCACCTCTACCTGCACCAGTTACTAATATTTTCATATTTTAAATTTTTTTATATAATAAATCCATAGCTTCAGCATCATCAGTATTTGTTTTAATAAATATTTTGCTAAATCCGTTATCTTCTAATAATTTATCTAAATTTCGAACATTAAATTCAAATGAATGTAATCTTTCCAAATATTTTGCAAGATTATTATCATCCCTATTTGGAACACGTATATAAATTAAACCATCACGTTTTAAAATTTCATATGCTTTCTTTAATGATTCAACTGGTTTATGCATATGTTCTAATGTATTCCAAAAAACAATAACATCAAAATCATTTGGTAAATCTAATTCTTCAAAATAATTATTTCGAATATCAAGATTATAATTTTGTTTTGCCCAATTAACAGATGCTTGACTAATTTCATTTCCATCAACGACCCATCCATCATCTTGTGCTACTTTCATGAAAAAACCACCAGCAGCAGCAACATCAAATACTTTTCCTTTTTTTGAATAATTATTAATAACTTCTATTTGGGTTTTTGCTCTTCCTAATCTTCTATTTTCAACTACTTTATTTCTCGATGCCGTTAACATGTTATTTTTCAACATGTTTTTTAAATTTTCTTGTGAAGAATAATTGTTATTTGTATATAAACCACAATTTTCACATTTCAAAAAATTTTCATGAAATGGAAAACATCTACCACCACAAATTATACATTCTTCCATATTATTTTCTTATTAACACTGCCTGATAATTTTTTACATCACTAACTAATTTCCAACCATTATTTAATAAAAATGGTACTGAATACATTCCTTTACCTTTTTTACTTGCATGATGATAATCATCAATAAATATTATTGAATCTTGGTGCAATTTATTCATTGCAGCTAATAATTCTTTTTTATTATGTTCCGATGCCTGTTCTTCCATTCCTTTTGTTGAATTAAAAGAATCTAAATATAATAAATCAATTTTTTCTTTAAAATTAGTTAGAAATTTAATGGAATCATCAATAATATAATGAATATAATCCGAATATTCATTTGTTATATCTTTCGATATTTTTATTGCTTCCGGATCAATATCACAAGTCCATAACTGACCCTCAACATTTTTACAATATTCACCAAAAATTAATGTTGAATATCCATCACCACTCCAATTATTATATTTTCGAATAGTACCTGTTTCGACAATATTTTTAACTTTTCGTTCTTCTAATAAAGAAAATACTATCTTAGTTGTTGGATATCTACCTTTTAAATTTTCTTTGTATTTTTCTATCATAATTACAATTTTTTTATAATTTCTCGTGCCCAATTAATTCTATCAAATTTTTTTACTGTTTCATAACCATGTGCAGCGATTTTTATTCTTTCATCTTCATGTTGAAGATAATAATCTATTCTTTCTCTTAATTCTTGAGTATTAGTGAAAATATCAAAATCTTTACCAACAGTAAAATCATTTTCCATACTTTCCCAAGGTTCTGTTAAAAGAAATCCTTTTGCAGCTAAAACTTTATATGTTCTATCTGAAGTACCTCCCTCAGTAAAATTCAAATTTATTTTAGATTGTGTAACTACTTTAGTGTGTTCGAGACCAAATGCATCACCAATAAGGGTAAAATTAATTGCTTTATGATATTCATGTCTTTTATTTCTTAATGCACCAAGAAATGAAACATCATATTTATAAGGTAATTCCATTGGGTAATTAACTAAATGATCATAACCTTCTTGTAAGAAAAATACTTTATCACCACCAAGTTCTTTAGCTTTTAAATATGATGCCCATATACCACAAAAAACTAAATCACATTTTTTTATTTTTTGTATTAATGAATTATTGTAATTTTCATTTAAAGTATCCATATACCATAAAACAGTTTTTGATAATTTATTACATTCATCAACAACCCATGATTGAATTTCATTACATTTACTAAATATAACTGCATCTGGTTTTTCTTTTCTACATAGATCAACTAATTGTCTGTCTCTTTGTTGATTACCAATCTCAGATGCAATAACTCGATAATTAAATTCAATAACTTCACAACCATTTTTACGAAAACCATCTGATTGTGAAACATTTGTTGATCGAGGATTAAAAACTGCTACAAATAATATTTTCATTTTAATATGTTTAATATCTTATTATATATATTTTCAACACTTGGATTCCATGCCTCTTTACCATAAAAATATACAGGTGTTTGAAATGGATTCCATGCTTGTTCATATCTTATTTTATTATGTGGTGTTGACCAAACAAAATGTGGTGCACCCACTAAACTTGCTAAATGCATTGGTCCTGAGGATGGTCCAATTACTAATTTAGTTCTATTCATTAAACTAACAGTATCTTTAATTGAAATATTGCGATAATCTTCAACACTTTCTAAAGTATATGTTTCATTACTACCAATCATAGCAATACTAAATTTATCTTTTAATTTATCAATTAAAGTTTGCCAATTCTTTTTACTCCAATTTCTAACATCACCAACTTTTCTATTTCGAGGATGAATTAAAATATCAAATTTTTTATTTAAACTATTTGATTGATATTTAACAAATTCTTGATTTTTAAATTTATCAGTAATACTCATTTTTCCATCTCCATATAATACAAATCCAATATTTATATTAGATTGCTGAACATCAAATTTTAAAGTTGATATTTTTTCTTTCATTTTTTGTTCGTTATGTCCAACACATCTCCAACTATCAACAATAGCATTCGGTGGTGTATTAAATTCTACAAATTCGTCAGCAAAATCTTCATATAAAAAATCATGACCACTTCTACTCATTATGATCACTTTTTTATAATTTTTAGAAATTTTTCTAATATGTGCTTGCCAACAAAATAATTCCCAACCAAATTCACCAACCCAAGGACCTGCAAATAATACTTTATTATTAATATTGACATTATTTAAATTTATATTATATGTTGTGCCTTTCATTATCGTTTAAAAAATTTTTTGTATGAACTTTTCTTTTTAATCTTATTTTAGGGTGCATTTTTGAATCTTCATTTCCATCATGCCATGCTAAAGATTTTTTTGTTTTGTAAACCAATACTCCGAATTTAATAATAAAATCATTTAATTTTTCCCACACATAAGAATGTGCTCCCTCATTTTTAAATAATTCTTCATTTATTTTATCTATTTTATAATCAAACATTTCCATAAATTGTGGATCAAATACACTGCCACCATCAAATCCATGAAAATATTTATCTCTATCCCAAAATTCTTCTTTAAATTCAAAATCTAAATCTCTATGACCATAATGATATCTAATACCCATATATGTATTTGTTTCTTCCTTTAATTTAAAGAATAAATCCATTATATAATCAATAAAATTTTCACATAGTACAAAATCATCATCAATTTGTATTATTGCGTGAGTTTTTATTTTTTTTATTTCTTCCCAAATTTTATTTTTAGTTCGCCAATAATATTTTTTACCACCATTTATTTCATTTTCAAGGTACATAATTTCAGGAAAATCATTTTTCAATTCATTGTAATTTCCCCTTGTTGAACCATCATTCATTAATAATATTTTAAATGAATATTCTGTTTTTTGAGAAAATAATTGAGTTAAAATATTTTTCACTTTTTCATATCGATTATAAGAAGATATATAAACAACGGTATCAAAATATACATTTTCTTTTTTTACATATTTACCATAATCAATAATATCATAACTAATTATTTTTTTCTTTATTTTCTTAATTGCCTTACCAAAAAATCTTACACTATCTCTATCATTCACTGAATCAATAGATATCTTTTCTTTTGATGGTGATTTCTGAATTTTTGCATTTACTCTATCATCTGCTGAACCCATTTTTTTCTGTTGATTAATACCTTTACTGGTTTCAAAAAATTGACTACCTGTGCGTAATTCAATTTTCTTTTGTATTTTTCTTTTTATCGATTTTCCTTTTCTTTTTTTCATTATTCAAACCAAGTTTCTTCAATTATATCTTCATATAAATTAAATACCTTCTTTGCAGAAAAATCATTTCTATATTTTTCAATATCTTTTGGAACTTGATTTAATTCTTTTTCAAGAATATTTCCTTCTTTGTCAACTTTATATATCCATCCCGGTTTACCACATAAATAACCCTCTATAGTAGTTCTTCCTTTAAAAATTCCAGCAGTATAATTACATTTTTTCACATAATCTTCAACATTTGATTTTACTCCAAAATATCTCACATGTGATTCATTTATAGGAATATCTAATAATTTATTCACATATCCACCACTATTTTCACCAATAATCCATAATAATTGATTATTTTCTTTTGTCATTTCATATAAATCAAAAAGAATTTGTTTTCTTAAATAATCAAGTGTTCCTACAAATAACACAACTTCTTTGCCAGTATCACTTTTAAATGGTTTATAATCTGTATTAAAACGAGTATAATCAAATGGATTATCTATCTCCACAATCATTTCTTCCTCAATATTAAATGATTTAATATATTCTGTAATAGAATCCCTTATTGAAATATATTTTTTTATTTGTGGATTAATAATTGGTTCTTCAAAAGTAGGTATTACTTCACTACGTACATGCATTACTGCAGGAGTATTTGGATACATTTGTAATATCTGAGTACCAATTGGTTTATGGTTAATATGAATAATATCAAATTCTTTTTGGTTTTTATAAAATGCTAATTGATTTTGCTCAGTAATCATAAAATTTGGTGCATTTCCTATTGGAAATACTTTTATACCACATTTTTTTGCTTTTGATAATAATGGATCACCAACTAATGTTGATATAATAGTTACATCACACCCAAGTTTTTTTAATTCTTTTGCTAATTCAAAATTTGATACTTCTGAACCAGTATAATTTTTAAAAAACTGACAACAAATTAATACTCTTAGATTATTAGATGAAATATCTTTTATTGGTAAATATTCCTTATATTCTTCAATAAATTTTATTCGATTTTTTTCCCATTCATCATTTGTTGCCCCGACTGATTTATGTAATATTTTAATATCATCAATTACTCCAATATAAACTTCATGTAAATAATTATCAACACAAAAGGTCAAATCATAAAAATGAAATTTACCATAATTTTCATTAAATTTTTTTTCTATTTTATCTGGATCAACAGACATAAAAAGACCATCAACATGTACAACACTCTGTATATTTCTAATTGGTTCTGAATATTCACTAATCCATTGACTAATACCATTTGTATGTTCTACAGTTCCATACATTTTTGATCTATCATCCCACCAACGTCCAGATTCCGGTATAAATGTTGTTCCAGCAACACCTAATATTCCATAGTCACTATTATTAAATCTGGAAAGTAATTTTTTACCCCAATTTTGTGTTTTAAATACAATATCATTATGACAAAAAACAAATATAGCATCTCTTTCATATTCTTCATTAAGTGCTTTATTATATAATTGTGTTAATGAAAATTGATTTAAATTTGTATACCAAACAGTCCTATGTTTTACACCAATAGTTTCTGCAATATGTTTTTCGAATTTTACATTTTCTTCATTGGAAAGATGTGTAGAAAATATTACAATTATCTTATTTTTCATGAAATTAACATTTTATCTCACAAATATATAAGAAAATAAAACCAACTGCAAGGATTATTGATTTACAATCTGAGATAATTTAGTTTCATAATCTGATCTTGCCTGTGCAAGTGGAAAAGGTATTCTAATTAAAGTACCATCCGGAATATCAAATTCTGACATAAATGTTGGGTTTGCATATAATATTAAAAAATCATAAAATGGATTACCATAATATTTTTGTGCTAATTTATCCATTCTACTAAATGTTGTATTCCAATATTCATATTTATCACTTGAACGTTCTGGAATTTGGATAAATGGCATTGAATTTATAGTGCCATCATCATTTTTCAATATTGCATATCTATTATAATCTTGTTGTGCCATAATTTATAAAACATCATCATCAGTATATCCATAAATATTATTTGGAATACCATAAGTTATTGTTTGATTAAATTGATCTTGTGATTCAACTTGTTTCTGAGTTAAAACACCCTCATTATAACTTTCTTGACTTTCTGCTGCTGCAGTTGCAGTTCTATATACACCTTCATTTTTAAATGTTGAATTTGCATAATAATTAAACGAAACTGCATTTTGTAATGCGTCAATAGGTCCTTTAAGTGATTGTCCTCCTAATACTTTCATTTGTAATGTAACATTTGCTATCATTGGTTGTAATCCCCATCCCTCAGGATTAGTATCCCAAATATTTTCATCATAATCAATTGTTACATTTTCAATAATAACTTTAGTATAATAAAAATCACCTACTCTTAAAATAGAAATTGGTTGACGACCAAATACAGAATTTTTAACTCTTGTAATTCCATTTGGATCAACTTCCGGATTTGCTCTAATTGCTGCCCCTTGTCTTGTACATTGTTGTAAAAATGTTAAACGTTTATGAAAATCTTCAGGGGTTTGAGAATGATATGCTGAATAAAATTTATTTTGAGTTATTGCTTTAGAACCTTTTAAGATTCCATCTTCAATATCTCTTTCATTCATAACACAATTAATTGTACCATTTCTTCTATCAATGTTTCTACGTGATTGTAAAACTTGATTTTCTTCTTTCAGTCTATTTATTGACTCTTGATCTTCAGAAGTTAAATTTGTTTCTTTCGGATCAGGAGTTACTGTATTTTTTTCAAATTTAATTACTGCTGCTCTCTCACTTTTTGCACTTCTTGAAGGAATACTTTCTACAGAAGCATTTTGATCAGATGCAGATGTTGCTCCAATTGTAGTTGCTTCAATAGTAATTCCTAATGAATCTGGTGATTTTCCAATTACTTTTTTTATTCTTTCTTCAATGAATGATTTAGCTGCTTCTGCTCTTCTTAAACCTAATTCATCATTATATTGTTCAGCATTTTCATCATCTGTTGGATTAGAAACTCCCGGAGTATACAATTTAGTTGATTCTCCAACAATAGTTATTTTAAAAAATTTCACATTATTTTCATCATTAAATACTTGATATATTGAATCATCAAGTCTTCTTTCTCCTTCAATATATTTTGCTTGAGATTGTGTAAATCCCGGTGGAACATTTAATTCATATTCACTTTCATTTATTTTGGTTAATCCAGTTAATAAAAATATATCTTGATTTAAACCAAATGATTCTACATCTTCAGTATTTTTTAATCCTTGAATGATCTCATAATTTTGAACGTTATATAAATCATCAATTACTGAAAAACTACTACCATTAGGGAAATCATTAGGATAATATACACCAATATCCGCAGGTAATTGAATATTAGGTGGTAATTCATCTATTGGTCCTTGAATTTCCTTAATTTTATCATCATTATTACTTAATTTTTTAGCTTCATTTTTCACTTCAGATTTAAATGTATCACCACCACCAAATGCAAAAAATTCTGCTACTTCTTTATGATTTGTAAATGATTTAACTTGCTCTGGATGATCCATTAATACTTTAAATGATAATGTTGCACTTCTTTCTGAATGCATATAAGTATATATTGGTTCATTTCTACCAACCATTACTGTAGGATCATATTTTGCTGCAGCAACTTCATTAAATGACTCAATATATGGTGGAAACCACATAATTCTTCCACCAAAAGGACCTGCTTCACATTTTGGTATTTGAGTTCCAAATTCATCATCAATAATTGCATAATTTAATTCAGAATTATCAATAACTCTAATTGCTAAATTTTCAATAGAAAACATTAAATTTTTTGGGTCTGGTTGATTTTCTTTATTTAATGTAGGATGAATTCTTGGTATTACAGATTTATAAATAACTGAATCAGGATTACCACCATAAACTTCATTACCATCAAATCGAATTGCTTTTGCAAATCTATCATATTGATCCAATATAGAATGTTGTCTTACACCAACTCTTCCTTCAAATAATGAATCTTCAGGTGCTTCCCATAAACCAGAACCATTAAAACCAGTTTTTACGGGATTAAATTGAGTGAATCTTTTTCTTGTTTGATCAACAAATTTACCTTGTGATGCATTTAATAAATTTCTTGTATATTCTAACAAACCAATTCTCACATTAAATTTATCTGCTAAATTATTATTTGCTGCAATTGCATCATCTTCCAACCCCCTTAAAATATCAATTCTATTATTTGTTCTTTCCGTGATACCATCTCGACCCCATACAATTTGATTATCAATATCTTCATTAAAACCAGTTTCTTCATTAATTTCGATATCAAAATCATCATCTTTTTTCGTTTTTCCTAAATCATCAACAGCATCTAAATTAGGTACATATTCTTGTCCAGCATTTGTATTTTTTGAAACATTCTCATATGCTAATTCCATTGTGATATTAGCATCATCAATTGCCTCTTGTGATAAAAATTGACCAACATATAAATATGGATTAAATTTATTATCATTTAAATATGAATAATATGGAATATCATTAACTCTATCTAAAATAGGTACTTTAATTTCTGTTGCAAGTTCAGAATATGTACTATCATTAGTTTTATATAAATTCTTATTTATTGCATCAAATAAATTTGTTAATTGTGCACTACCTGTATTTCTTAAATATTCCTCATTTGAATTATCTACGACAAATGGATATTCTAATGTTCTATAATTTCCAAAAAATCTTTCAAGAAAATTATCTAAATTACCAGCATCTTCTCTTTGAGTAATTCTAAAATTTTTATTTTCTGTAAATAATTTACTATCTGGTGATCCATCCCATAAATTAGATAATTTAATTGTTGGAAAAACTTCTTGCGCTACATTTGATTTAAAATTTAATGTAAATTGTTTAGTTAACATTATTAAACCAATATCTGTTAACGGTGTAGTTGGTGTAGAAGCAATTCGACCAAGTAATGAATTACTTAAACTATTACTATTAAATGGTGCAACTGTATCAAGAACAGTACTTACAGAATTTACAATTCTTTGTCTATCATTAGGTTGTAAAGGATATTGTCTGAAATCAGTATATAAATTTCTTGTAACCAATGAATTTCTTAAATCTTCTGTTGTTTCAGTAAGACGTGACGGGTTGAGTTCCGTAGTAGGTGTGGAACTAACACTATTACTTGTAAATATATTTCGAGCTTTATTACTGTCTTTTGCTTTACCCATTTAATATTTTTTAATATAAATACTTGCATAATAATTTTATATACTCTACTTTTACCTTGGGAAAAACTGTACCTATAGGTCGGAGAGATTTATATATAATAAACCCCCTCTTCTATTGAGTTAGTAATTTTATAATAATTAAATATTTGATATTGAAATAATTATAATATAAAATTATCATTAAATTTTTCGTACGAAAAATTTTGATAAAATATGCCCCCTATATCACAAGATTTTTATTAAATTAGTATAATTTAGTTACAAATTATTGTAAGTTTGATTTTTATTTGTAGAATAAATAAACAGGAATTTTTTTTGCATATTACTTTTAAATTAAGCAATTGAATTTGCAAAAATTGCTGTGTGCAAAGTTACAAAAAAAAATTAACATAAACAAGTATTATTTAAATATGAATAAAATTATCCTCGTCCAGATTCTTTTCCAGTTAATAGTTCTTTTTGTATAATAGGTACTTTTTCTGGTATTCCTAATTTTTGAACAAATTTATAACCATCAATATTTAGTGTAATATTAGATACCATAGCAACTTCTTTATCAGAGAATTCAACTTGTAATGGTTTATTAAATATATTTTTTAATTGAGAGAATTGATTTAGATTATTCAAATTTGTATTTGAAATATTTTTAATAGCTCTTTCAACATCTAATAAATTTTCTCTACTTCCATTTAATACTGCATTAATGTGTCCAAAAGCAGTTCCAATTTTTTCAATATCATCAGATTTTCTTGAAATTAATCCTAATGTAGCTGCAAAAACTGGTAATCCAAATCCACCTACAGCCATACTGGTTAATGCAATTGATATTGCTCCAATACCTGCTGCAATAGAAAATAATTCACCACCCATTCCTTCAGCACTATCCAATAATGTTGCAAATCCAGTAGACATTTTACCAATACCAGTAGTCATTATACCAATACCTGCTGCTGCTACTCCAATAGCACCACCAATCATTAATAATGCTGCACCTAATGCTAATAATGGTCCTGCTGCTGGTGCTGCTACTGCAGCAACTACTGCAATACCTATTGCTGCTGCAGGAAATGTAATTGCTAATGTTTTTGCAATACTTTCTAATGTTTTAGCTTGTTCAGGAGTTAATTTAGATAAAGAATCTGCTAATGCACTTAAACCCTCTGCAGCTATAGCAATACCTCCACCAATACCTGCTGCTGCTGCACCAACACCTAATCCAGATTTAATACCTCCTAATCCTTTAGCTTTACCTACAGGTGCTTTGGTTGGCATTTTACCACTAATTCCTGTTCTAATAACTCTTGGGATTCGACTTAAACCACCAACAATATTATCCATTGCACCACCTAATAATGGTTGTAATGCTAATTTCCATAATGCTCCCGCACCCATTAACATACCAGCTACCTTTAACCAACCTGCTTTACTATCTGCCATATCTTTTACAAAATCTGTAATTTTAATAACAACAGGTCTTACAGCAGTTAAAATTTTATTAACTCCTTGTAACATTGGTAATAAAATAGTTTTAAATTCTTCAATAGTTGCTCGAAATGCATCATCAAATGTTTGTGCAGCTAATGCTCTTTCTTCTAAAGATTTTGATTGTCTATCAAGCATTTTAATTTCTTGAGCACTTAGTTCTGCAATATCTTTTTTATGTCCAGCAATTTGTACAGTAAATCTACCAAGATTACTATCAAAAGTTGCCATACCCTCAACAAGTTGTTTTTCTCTATCACTAAGACCAGTACCAATCATTTGTTGACGCATTTTTTGTATATCTGTCATACGTAATGATTGTTCAACTAATTCCTCAGTACTCATTTCTAATGATTTTGCTACTGCAGCAAGACGATCTCTATCGGCAGGAGAAATAAATTTTTCAAATGTACCATCTGCCATTTTTCTAAATGAAACTACACCTTTTGTCATTTCATTTATTTTTTTTGTAAATGCAGCAGGATCATTACGAGATAAAAATAATAACTGGAATGGGTCTGTTTTAGCAAATTCACCACCCATTACTTGCAATTGTGCTGCAAGATCAATTGCGTTTTCTAAATTTCTTGCTGTTTCGGCTGCACTTAAAGCACTTTCCATATTTATACTAAATTTTTCAGCATATTGTGCCATTTGTGCAAAGCCTTTAACACCTTGAATAAAAGTAAATTTCTGTAAAGTTTTAAAGTTATCAGTAATATTTTTTAATACTTTATTTGTATTAATTCCCATTAATTCCGCAGTTTCAACAACCCCTTGAGCATAATCCATAGCATTTTTAACATTTACACCCATATATTCAAATTGGGCAGCTAATCTTGTTGCTTGTTCAATACCTAATCCAATTCCTTTACCAATTAATGTAATGTCTTTAACCATTTCTGCTGATAATGCACGTGCTCTACCTGTTTCATCAGCAAATCCTTCGATCATGATTTGAATATCACCTAAACCACCACCTAAGCGTGTAACATATCCTGCAGATTGTTCAAAACTCAATCTCATTTCTTCTGCTTTAGCAACACTCATCCCAAGATTTAATATGGTAGAACGAATTGCTTTATCGGAATCCATAAGATATTGCCACGTCATTTTAGTTTTTGCAGCAATTTTATCTTGTAGTTTTAAAATATCTTGTTTGTTTTTAATAATCTTTTTATGATTATTAATTAATTCTTTTTGTTGTTTTATTCTTCTTTCAAGTGCGTTTGTTGTTCTTTTACTAATTTCATATCCATCATTTAATGCATCATTATAAGCATCTTGCATTGAATTAGCTAATTTTTGTCTTTCATTAGCAATTTCTTGTTCTATTGCAATACGTCTTTTTGCATCTAAAACATTACTTAATCGACTTCTTTCATCCTCTAATAGCTTAATCTTTAATTCAGATAATTCCTTTTCTTTAGCATATAATGCTTCAAGGTCTTTAATGTTCAATCTTTTATTGTCTGCCATGTATATAATTCTTTAATATAAATACAAAAAAACCAAGATTTTATCTTGGTCTTATCATGTTATTTGAATTTCCTTGATTTTTTACTTTTTCAGCTTGTTCTTCAAGTTTTTCAGCTTCTTTTTCTAATAAAAATAAAAAGTGTCTTCTTCTATATATTGGAATACTTTCAATATAACTGGCTTCGAATCGACCATGTCTTGTTAAGACATAGATTTCTTCATCTACCATCTTTTTATATTTTCCCACTAAATTGCGGGGAAAAAAAAATCCACACCTATAGTTAATTTTGCTGGAAACTTAAAACCATCTTTTGCAGTAAATTCATATTGCATATCAACATCAGGAGATACATCAAGAACTTTTCTTTTAATAGTTAAAGCATCTAATGCTGGCATTGCTTCAACAAATTTTTTAATGTAATTTTTATCAGTATTTTCTTCAATAGAAACAATTTGTGCAATCAATTTCATTGTATTATATTCACTAAATTCTAAATTATATGCTTCTTTAATTGCTTCAGCTTGATTAAATAAATGATTATCTTCACCAACACTTAATAATTTAAATTTTACATTTTTCTTTCGCATTGGAATATAAACTTCGAAATGACCATTTATATCTGGTTTTTCTTCTAATTCTTTATATTTTAATTTACCTAAATCAACAGTTTCTTGAAATGGAATACCTGTTCTTGGATCAGAAACTTCAACTGCATATTCAAAACCATATGACGATGTTCTTAAAAATAATAATATTGCATTTCTATCTCCCGGTAAAAGTTCATCAATATTAATTCCTTGTGTTTTAATTTTTCTTTTTAATAATACATCTAAAACTTTACCCTTTTCAATTAATGATGGTGTAGTAATTAAATCTTCATCTTTTGATGTCATATATTCAACTTCTACTTCACTAATTTTATTAGAATAAAATAAACCCTCTGATGGAAATTTAACAATCTCATAAGTTGTTGTTAAATCAGGATCAGTTTCTTTTTGCATAATTTCCTTAAATTGTTCATTTGCATGGGGAATTGATGCAGTTTTTACTTCTTTTACCTCATTCACATCAGCTTTTTTATCTTCACTATGTTTTTCTTTATACTCATTAACCACATCATTAATTGATTTTTTTTGTGGTTGTTCTTGATTTTGATTTTCCATATTATAATTTTTTATAATAAATACTATAAAAAAAATTTTGGTGAAAAATTCAAGAAAATATTATTCTGAACGTATAAGTAAATATAAAACAGATATTTTTATATGGGGAAATCAAAAAAAAGAAACGAAGATGAAATATTTGAAGATATTTTAACAGCTAATAGTAATGCTGAAATATCTGCAGTAAAAAAAGAAATTGAAACTTTAATTCCTAAAAATATAAGAATTAAAGCTAAAAATGATAATCAAATTAAATTAATAAATTCTATAAGGAATAATCAAATAACAATTGCTGCAGGTCCTCCGGGTACGGGTAAAACATTTGTTAGTGTTGCTTATGCGTTAAGTTTATTAAGAAAACAAGAAAATAGATTTAAAAATATATATCTTGTTAAATCAGTTACAACATTAAAAAATGAAGAAGTAGGTTATTTAAAAGGTGGTTTACAAGAAAAAATTGAACCAGTAATGTGGAGTTTTTTAATTAATATGGAAAAACTCATTACTGCAAAAAATATTGATACCTTAATGGATAAAGAAATTATAAGACCAGTACCATTAGCATATGTGAGAGGTGCAAGTTTAGATAATTGTATTATTATCGCAGATGAAATGCAAAATGTGAGTTTAGATAATTCAAGAACATTATTAACAAGGATTGGTTCGGATTGTAAATTAATTTTATTGGGTGATGTAAATCAAATTGATATAAGAAATAAAAAAGAAAGTTCTTTAGAAAAATTATTAGATATTTTTAATGATACCGAGGACTTTGGTGTAATAAATATGGATTTAAATGATGCTGAAAATGTTAGAAATCCATTAATTACAACAATTGAAAATAAATATAATGAATATTATGAGTCAAACGGAAAATAAAATATTTGTATTATATATTGGAGTTGCAGGTATAAGATCAGAAGATATTCCTGATTATGTACATAAAGTTGCCAAAAGAATAGCACCTCAATCAGTTGAGGGTGAAAGTATTACAATTCCTGTACAATCATATGATTCCAGAATAGAATGTATTAATCCTATATATATTACAGATAAAAAATTAATAATAAAACATGATAATTTAATGAAAGAATTACACATTGAATTAGAACATCAAATAAAAAAAATTAAAAATGAAAAAGAAGATTAAAATCGGTATAGATATTAATGAAGTTTTAAGGGCAAGGTGGTTGCAGTTTGATAAATATTATGTTGAAGAATTTGGTATAGAGGGTGTTCCAAAGGATTCATATGTTTACGACTTTTTTAAAAAATACAAATGGGAAGATACTACTGAAGAAGTAAAAATTCTTAATGAAGATTTACCTGAAGATATAAATCCTATTGATTATCAAATTGATAAAAAAACAGGTGAAGCACCTATTGACTACCTTGCATTTAAAACTGAAAAAAATATTTTAACCGCTAAAGAATTATATAATAGATTTATGTATGAAGATTATTTATTTGAAATACATGGTTCTGCAAGAAAAATGTACGATCAACTTGATTTACATTTAGAAAAATTTTATTTAAAATATAAAGATTTTGTTGATTTTGTAATTATTTCAAAAGAGAATTGGTTTAGTATACCTCCAACTTTATTCTTTTTAAGCAAAATTATGAGTCGTTTTACAAAATATCATTTTGTAAATGATAACAAAGAAATGTGGGAAGATGTTGATATTTTAATTACTACTGATCCTGAAATCTTAAATGATGGAACTCCGGAAGAGAAAAAAGTTATTAAATTATCCCGACCATATAATGAAGAATGTCAAGATGGTTCTATAAATGATAAAATTTTACATATTAATGAATTAATTGACAATGAAAAATTTGAAAAAATAATTGAATATAATAATCCAAAAAATAAAGAATAATGAGTGAACAAGTAATAAATAATGAAGCTAATAAAGCTGAATTAGAACAAATTGAAAAGATTAAAGAATCTTTAAGAAAAATTGAAAATAAAGAATCTAAATTTTTATTCTGTGTTCCTGAAACACAAAATCCTACAGCAGCAGTTTATGAGATTTATTATCATGCTACAGTTGCAAAAAAGATGGGATATAATGTTTCAATATTAACAGAAAAAGACGATTATATTGTACCTAAATGGGTTGATAGTGAATTAACTGAACATGATCATGTTCCTATGAATAATAATAAATTAACTGTTGGTCCAGAAGATATTATGATAATTCCGGAGGTATTTTCTAATGTAATGGAACAAACGAAAAATTTACCTTGCGTTAGAATTGGTTTATTACAAAGTGTTGATTATATGTTGAATGCTTTAGTACCGGGAACTGATTGGAAAGTTTTTGGAGTTAATGATGTTATTACAACTTCTCAAACAATTAAAGAATTTATGGAAACATTTTTCGGTAAAAATAAATTTGAAATACAAACATATAATCCAAGTATTCCAAAATATTTTAAAAGAACCGAAATGCCTCAAAAACCAATAATTTCAGTAATTGGTAGAAATCCAAATGAAATATCAAAACTTGTAAAATTGTTTTATTCACGATATCCTCAATATAGTTGGATTACATTTGACCCAATGTTAACAAAGAGTAAACCACCTCAACCAATGCGAAGAAAAGATTTTGCAGAAAGATTAAGAGGTAATTTTGCTGCAGTTTGGGTTGATAGAATTTCATCTTGGGGAACATTCCCACTTGAATGCATGAAAAGTGGTGTTTTACCAATTGGTTTAATTCCAGATATTACACCAGAATATCTTTTAGAGAGAGATGAAAAAGGTGATGCTACAAAAATGAAAGAAAAATGTGGTATTTGGACAGATAATTTTTATGAACTACCAGTATTAATTGGTGAAGCATTAATTAAATTCTTAGATGATAGTATTGATGATGATTTATATAATAGTATGGAAGAAATTGCATTAGAATTTACTCCAGAAAAATCTGAAAGTGAAATAACTTCAGTATATCAAAATATTATTAATAAAAGAATAGAATTATTTAAATCATCTATAGAATCTAAAACAGATAATCCAAAAGAATAATTTAATTTAAAAATAATATAAAAATGAATATAAGTGTAATAATACCTGTACATGAATTTGATGATAAAATTTCAACTTTATTATCAAAAGCAGTTGAAACAATTGAAAAACAAGAAAAAATAGATAAATATCCTGAAATTAATATTGTATTTCCTTTATCAATTAAAGAAAATATTGTTGGATTTAAAGATTCGATGTTACGAAAATATCAAGATAAATTAGTTTTTAATTTAATTGAAAATGATGGTAAAACAGATTTTCAATCTCAAATTAATTTAGCTGTTTCAAAAATAGAAGCGGAATATTTTTCAATTCTTGAATTTGATGATGAATATAATAATACATTCTTTTATAATGGTCAGAAATATGTAGATAATTATGATGATATTGATATATTTTTATCAATGATTGTAGAAGTAAATGAAAAAAATGAAGCAGTTAAATTTACAAATGAAATGGTTTGGGCACAACAATTTGTTGGTGAAAATGGTGAAATGGGATATTTAAATTTAAAAGGAATTAAGCAAAATACAGATTTTAAAATATCTGGAAGTATTATTAATAAAAATGAATTTTTAAATCTTGGTGGATTAAAATCAAATATTAAATTAACATTTAATTATGAATTCTTATTAAGGGCATTAAATAATGCATGTAAGATATATACCATTCCAAAAATAGGTTATAAACACCTTGTAAATAGAGAGGGTAGTTTATTTGACAAGTATTTAAATACAATGCCAATGAATGAAAGAAAATTCTGGTTTGATACTGCAACTAAGGAAGCCAATTTTATTAATGATCGTGTTATTGACATATCTCAATTGCAAAATGTAGTTGAAAAAAAATAATTTAATTGTGTTGAATTATGTTAAATGAAGAAAAAAACAAATCTCTATTTTGCAGAAAAAGAAGAAAAAGCTGTTTTAGATTACATAAATTCAGATTCGGCTGAAGAGAAGAAAGTAATCTATAACACTATTCTCAAAGAACCATTTCAAAAAATGATTCAATCTATTCTACGAAGATATCCAATACATATCGGAAATTATGAAATGGAAGAAGTTGAACAAAATGCATTAACTCATTTAATTGAACACATGGTTAAATATAAACCATTCATTATTGAAAGAAAAAAAATGAATGAAGAGAAATGGAATAGATTAGGTGAAAAATTTAGATTTATCTTTGTGGAAGATGCACAAAAAATGGTTCAAGATTTAAAAGAAGGTAACGTCATTGTTAATGAAGATGATATTGATGAATATTTTTATAAAATATTTAATTCAAGGGCATATAGTTATTGTCAAACAATTGTAAGAAATTATTTTAAAGATCATGGTAAAAAAAGTTATTCTGAAAAAAAGACAATTTTACCTTACGATGATTATGTAGAAGAAATTAATCAAAATATTGAATATCATTATGAATTATCTAATAATGAAGAATTTCATATGTTAGAAATTTTGATTAATAAAATTGTAAAGAAAATTGATGAAATGATCTCTATTCCTGAGGGGATGAAAAAGAATGAAGTAGTTGTAGGTGAAGCAATTGTAAATGTTCTTAAAAATTGGCATATTTTATTTATGGAAGATAGTCCAGAGGGTAAATATGATAAAAAAGTAACAAATAAATTTGCTAAAAATAAGATTTTATTATATTTAAAAGAACAGACAGGATTAACAACTAAAGAAATTAGAATGGCAATGAAACCTTTTAAAGAATTATATTTTTTAGAAAAACAAAGTTTTTTAGAAGATTAATTAAAATTTTAATAACGGGTATTTATAAGTACTAAAACTTTATTAAAATAATGTCTCGTATAAGTAAATATAATATTACAGGTAAAGATAGTGGTGTTTATTTAATTAAAAACATTATAAATAATAAAGTTTATGTTGGTAGTGCTAAGAGATTAATTCAAAGATTATCACATCATAAAAATATTTTAAATAAAAATAAACATCATTCTATTCATTTACAAAATGCATGGAATAAATATGGTAAAGATAATTTTGAATTTTATATTCTTGAAATAATTGAAAATATTGAAGAATTGAGAATTGTAGAACAAAAATTTATTGATTTATTTAATTGTAGTGAAGATAAATATGGTTATAATATTTGCCCTGAAGCCAAAAGTAATTTAAATTCAAAACATACTAAAGGGATTGAAAATAAAAGAAAACGAATGATGGGGTCGGGGAATAATTTTTATAATAAAAATCATTCAAAAGAAGCTAAATATTAAAAAAAGAAGAAAATTAAATAATTATGTGCCCTCGACCTAAACGTAAACAATTAAAATTTGATGAAGATAGTATGAACAAACTACTTCAAGAAATATATGATGATAGTCATAATATTCGTGCTCAAATTAAAAGACTTTTCACTAAATGGGAAGCAAAAGTTAAAGAAGGTGGTGAAATTGCAGCAATTGGTGATCAAATTGTTAAAATTATAGCTGCCGAAGCTAAAAATCAAGATCAAAAGATTATGCTTCTTAAATATTTAAAAGAGGTTGTTTATCATAAAAAAGGTAATTCAATTGAATCAGAAGATTCTGATAAGGATATTTCTCCAGATAAACGAAATGAATTACTTAATATGGTTAATGATGAAGTAAATAAAAGAAGTATTTCAAATTAATTTATTATAATGGGATTAAGGGATGACAAAAAGAATGTTTTTACTACTATCGGTGCTTATACTTCTTTAAGGGAAGAGAGAAGTTTACCGGATACAACTGATTTATATCCCTCTGTTAATAATAAAGATGATACTGGTGGTTTTTTATTAGATGTATTAGGTGTTGTAGTTGGAACTGCAGCATTACAACAATTAACTGGTGAATTTTTTACAAATTTTGCAGATACTATTGAACCAACCTTAAAGGATTCAACAAAAAAACAATTAATTGATTATAATTCAGGAGATGATTTACCAAATAGTTTTAAATCAAATGGTGTTCAAGTACCTGTAAAAGATATTGATGTTAATGGAAAATTAAAAAATGATCCAAATTCAGATATTGGTAGTTTAACATATAATAATGCAAATGATAATTTTGATAGTAAAGCATATAATGCAATTCAAAATGAGGGTACACCAATAGAATATAACAATATGACTATTGAGTACAAATCATTTAATGATAGTTTTACATTTAAACCAACTTCGGCATCTCAAAATAAAAATATTGGTGAATGGTTTGGTGATTATGTTGATGATACTGAATTCTTAAATAAAAAAGAATTTATGACAAATACCATGAATAATGTTTTTGGTACTGTTTCAAGTAATGAGGGTAAATCATCAGAAATAATTTTTAGTGAATTAGAAATTAATAAATTATTACAACAGGTTATTGAGGGAGATGATAGTTTTACTATATCAGATGATGATTTAGCAGATTTATTAAGTTTAGCGGAACAATTAAGAAATGGTTCAGTGAGTTATGACATGGGTTGTGGTAATGTTCAATCAGAATTATCATTAAGTGGTTTAACTGATTTAATTAGTCAAATTTCAGGTTCTACCGATCCATTTGCAGTTGGAAATGCTATTAATAATACTTTGGCTAATAGTTTTGAAGAAACTGATCCGGATGGGGTTAGTGATGAAAATGCTGAAACAATTAGAAATGGATTTTTTGATAGGATTATTCAATTTATTCAATTGGAATTAACTAAATTATTAACAACATCACCACAAGCAAGAATGTTATTAGCGATTTCGAGTTCATTTCAAAATAATGGAACACCACAAACATCTTCTCCTAAAGAAGATTTAGAAAAATTTAAAGTTTATATTAAATGTATTATAAAAGATGTTTTAGCATTATTATATGAATTTATTTTTAATTTAATTGTGGCTGCATTAGTTGCTTTAATAGTTCCAGTAATAAAAGAAATAATAAAAGAGATTATAAATCAATATATTGGTGTTATAAAAAGTTTAATAAGTTCAGATATATGATAGTAGATCAAAAAATTAACCAAAAATTTATTGGTGTATTTCTTATTGATGGTAATTTAGACGGTACTAAATTAGCTGTAACAAGAAAACCTAATAAAGTCCAAAGAATATTAATCAGATTAATATTTGGTTGGAAATGGGCATCTATTGAAAAAGTAAAAAGTGTTAAATAATGGCAATTGATTTTAATAATATTAGTTCAATTATAGGTGGATTTGATAAAATTTTAAAATTATCAAGTGTTGGTGGTCCTTTGCCTGTACCAACAACATTAATATTAGTTGGTGTGCCAAGAAGACCCGGTTTATCTCCGACAAAAATTGCATCAACAATAATTGCAAGAAAAAATGAAGCAGGTTTACCAGTTGGTGCTTTACCATCTGGTAGTGTTTCACCAGATGAAATTATGGAAAGAATTAGAGTTGAAGAAATTATTAAAGCATTTCAACAAGATGCTTTAATAACTGTTGGTATACCTCCCGGACTTACAGTTCAAGCAGCAGGTATTTCACCAACAGGACCAGTTACAGTGGTAGGTTCTTCAATATTACCGTTTAAAGCATATGGAATTATACAATAATGAATGATTTTTCAAAACATACACCAACAGAATTATTAAAGTTAGCTAATGATATCAAGAGTAAACATGAAAAAATAAAAAAAGATATCATGGAAGCAACTTATAAAATTGATGAATTAGAATTATTTATTAATACAAAAATTGAAGAACTTGAATCAACTGAAAAAGATTATGTATTAATTATAGAAGAAATAGATAAAAGATAATGTCATTTAATAAGAAATATATACAAACAAGTGATCCCTACAAAAAAAATGTAGAGGAAAATAATGATATTAGAAATATTTACTATGGGGAAGTTATATCAATCGATGACCCAACGGATGGTGGTATTATAAAAGTTAAAATTTTAGGTTTAGATAATAAAATAACAGATACTAATGATTTACCAGATTGTTATCCATTATTACCTAAATTTTTCCATGTTTATCCAAAAATTGGTGAAATGGTCAGAATTTTTATTGAAGATACTAATTATCCTCAAAGAAGTAGATTTTGGCTTGGAAGTATTATTTCTCAACCCCAAAAAATTGAATTTGATTCAATTTATACGGCATTATCAACTACAAATTATGGTTTAACATTACCAGAAGCAGCACCATCTACATTTCCGGATGCTGATGGGGTTTTTCCCACAAAACAAGATATTGCTATTTTAGGTAGAGTTAATACTGATATAATTCTAAGAGATAATCAATTGGAATTCAGAGCAGGTAAACATGAAAATGATGATATTTTAAAATTAAATACTACAAATCCTGCAAGTGTAGCACTTACTTTCGAAACTAATGAAAATACTAATGAATTTTATAGTAGTACTATTGTTACAAGTGATAAAATTGCATTAATATCACATGACGGTATTCCAAAATTTAAAGCTGCAAGAATAAATTCGGATGATAGATTAAATATTTTTGATCAAGCACATCCAATTGCCAGAGGAGATATTTTAGTTAATATGTTAAATATTTTTAGACGTGCAATAATTGGACATTTACATGGATATTCTGGTATTGAAGCAGATAAAAATTCAATTATTAATGATCTTGAACAATTAAATTTAGAAGATATTTTACAAAGGAATATTGTAATTAATTAAAAAATTCATATATTTGCTATATGCAAGATTTTCAATCAATTTCTACTGAGTTTTTAACAAAATTCAATGATATTACTTATTATGATGAACCGCACAAATATTTTCATAATGAAAAAGAATATATTTCTGTTACAACATTAATACATAAATATGAAGAAGAATTTGATGAAGAATATTGGTCGAATATTAAATCAGAACAATTTGATTTACCACAATATAAAATAAAAAGAGCATGGAATTTTATTAATAAAAAAGGAACTACGAAAGGTTCAATCATCCATGACTATGCTGAAAATAAATTATTAAATAAAGTATTTAAATATCCGAAACAAGAAATTATTAATGAATTTGGTTTTGACCCAATTAAAATTGAATATGAAAAAACTAAAAATCATGTTGATAATTTTATAAAGGTTAGTAAAAATAAATTAATACCAGTTAAAACAGAATTAGTTGTTTATGACAAGGAATCTATGGTTGCTGGTATGGCAGATTTATTATTTTATAACGTTAAAGAAAAAGAATTTCAAATTTGGGATCATAAGACAAATAAAGCATTTAGTAAAATAAGTGATCGATATTTATTAGGAACTTTAGGGACATTGGATGATTCTGATTTGGAAATATATTCTTTACAATTAGCATTATACAAATATATTATTGAAAAAAATACATCAATAAAATTAGGTAAATCATATATTGTTTGGTATTCACATAATAATGAGAATTTTGAAATAATTCAAACTAAAAATAGAGATTTTTTCGCAAAAGAAATAATTAAAGAAAGAATCCAATTACTTAAAGCAGCTTAAATTTTTCATATTTTCTGTTTAGACAAATAGTATTATCATTTTTGTATAAGTAATTAAATAATTTAATCATATCTTTTTTATTTGATATTCTTATTTGTGAAGAATAACCACCTCTACTTTTTATAATTCTTTTTTTATAATTTAAAATGTTTAATTTTTCATATAAAATTTCAATGAAATTCCAATTTTGATTTTTATGTCCAGTAAATGTAATTGAATGATGTCCTTTAGGAATTACAGTAATTGAACCATCCCCATCAAAAAAACCTCTAAACCAAAAATGTTTTAAATCATTATTGATTTTATTTAAAATCTTATCTGGAGATTTAATTTTATTACGATAATCATGTTCTATTAAAAATTCTCCTAATTTTCTATTAGAAGTCCAATTAACACATATATAATTTTCTTTTTTAGTGTAAGAACCAACGTTTTTACTTTTAAATGTGTTCCAATTTCCACTTTCTAATAAAATATTTAAAAAATCAAAATTATCTTCTTCTTTAGAAGAATGTTTAATTATTAGTGTTTTACTATTATTATTCGCAAATGTTACATGTCCATCTGCCCATAATAGACCTAAAATATAAATAACATATTTATTATTTAATTGTAGGAATTTTTCCGAGTTTACTTTTTCTATTATCATTATTTGTTTACGTTTTCCATTATCTTTTCATAAAAAACCACAAATATGAATATGTTTGTGGTTTAATAATGTTATAAATTTAATATACATCTCCATGGTTGTATCGTCAATGTAATATTCGTCAATTCATCATTTCCGTAATCATTATCACCAAAATCAATTCCGGTAATCATACATTGTTCTAACATCCATTTTTCAACTTCAACCCCTGTTGGGTCTAATGCTTTTAATAAAATATTTTTCTTATATCCTGCAGCGTAACCCATTCTACCTGTAAGTGATTCAGCATGTAAACGTACCCATTCCATTAATTGTTGTGATGTTGATGGACCAATAGGATCAAGAAAAGTAATTGTCATTTCATCCCAAGTATATCTACCAGCAACATAATTTTGTTCGTTAACAAACGGAATTGGGACAGAATTTATTTTCATTGAAGGTCTTTTAAATTTTTGAACTTTCCAAACTTCAATACCTAATTCATCTGAAAATTCAGCGAAGAATCGATTAACTCGTTTCGGTTCGTATTCGAAAGGGATTCCCCTAATTTGTTCTGCCATAATATTAGTATTTATTAAAAATAATTCTTATTTTTGTTTTTTATAAATACTACTAAAAATGAAAAATTTTAATAAACAACAACTTATTAAATATTTTACAACAAATAATAAATCTGGTTGGAAAACAAAAGAAAAACATATTATAAAAAATTTTGATGGGTTATTAATGGAAATTAATAATTTTATTTTAAATTCTGAATATGATATTAATTTACCTTTTACACAAAAATTATATAATTTTTTATATGACATAAAAAAAATTATGAGATGTGATAATTGTGGTAATATTATTCAATGGAAAAATAGATTTTCTGAAGGATATAGAAATAATTGTTCTAATTATTGTAAATATAATAGTGAAAAAAGATTAAAAAAAATGTATAATACAAATCAAAATAAATATGGTGTTAAATATTTACTTCAAAATGATAATTTAATTAATAAAAAATGGAATACTATTAATGATAAAATAATAAATAAATTTAAAATAAATGGATATGAAGTAATGAATAGTTCAAAAAAAAATCTGACAATAAAACATTATGATGGACATATATTTACTGGTAATAGAAAAATATTAATTAATAGATTAAATGGAGGATTTGAAATATCAACAATTTTAAATCCTATTTATTCAAATTATTCTTCTTATGAAAAAGAAATAAAAGAAATCTTAAACATCAAATTTATCGAAAATGATAGAAAAATACTTAAGGGAAAAGAAATAGACATCTATATTCCTGAACATAAATTAGGAATCGAATTTAATGGGCTTTATTGGCATTCAAATATTTTTGTTAATGATAATTATCATTTAAATAAAACAGAATTAGCTGAAGAACAAGGAATTCAACTTCTTCATATTTTTGAAGATGAATGGATATATAAAAAAGAAATAGTTAAATCAATAATTAAATCTAAAATAGGTATATTTGATCAAAGAATATATGCTCGTAAATGTGAAATTAGAGAGATTAATGATAATAATTTAATTAGAGAATTCTTAAATAATAATCATATTCAAGGATTTGTGGGTTCTAAACATAAAATTGGATTATTTTATGACAATGAATTAGTTTCATTAATGACATTCGGTAAACCAAGGAGAGCATTGGGTAATAAGAATAGTAATGATAATGAATATGAATTATTAAGATTCTGCAATAAATTAAATACACAGGTTTTAGGAGGTGCAAGTAAATTGTTTAAATATTTTATATCTAATTTTAATCCTAAAGAAATATTAAGCTATGCAGATAGGAGATATTCAAATGGTAGTTTATATGAAAAATTAGGATTTAATTTTATTAGTAAGACATCTCCTAATTATTGGTACTTTACAAAAACATCATTAATTAGAAATCATAGATTTAAATTTAGAAAAGATGTTCTGATTAAAGAGGGTTATGATCCTCAAAAATCAGAATGTCAAATAATGGGAGAAAGAGGTTTACTCAGAATTTATGATTGTGGAAATTTAAAATATGTATTTTTTCAATTATAAATTATTTTATTATTGTGGCATAATTCCAGTTCTTTGATAGAACCTTAATTCATCAACATTTAAATTTTTTATTGTTTTCTTTACTGATTTTTCTTCTGTAATTTTTAAATTAATTTTGTCTTTAGATTTTTGTGTGTAATCTTTAGTTATTTTTATTATTTCTGATTTTGCGTTAATAAAATGATTATTTTCAAGTGATTTAATAGTTTCTTGAGAAACATTAATATTCACATCTTCTTCTTTTTGAATCTTATTATTAGGAGTTTGAAATGCATTTGTAGAATCTTTTGTTGGAATATTTATATGATGCTTTGGTGCATTTTCAAATATGTTTATATTTTCTTTTTTAATTTTTTTAGTAGTATTTTCTTGATTTAAAACAGTTTTTTTTCTTTTGCCCATAATATAAAATTTAATTTGATTATTATTTTTTATAAATACTTATAAAATTGAAACTATTTAAAAATAAAAACGTATTTATATAATACTAATTACAAATAAATAAATTTCATTAAGGTGGCAACAATCGTAAAATTAAATTGTGAAAATTGTAATAACATTTTTGAAGTTAGAAAAGGTAAAGAAAAAAAAACTTGTTCTGAACAGTGTCAACGTGAATTAAGATTTAAAAAAGATAAGAAATTTTATATAGATAAACTATGTGAAAATTGTGGTAATAATTTTAAATCTAAGAAAAAAGAAAATAAAAAATATTGTTCATATAAATGTTCTGCGGATGCTAAACATAAAAAAGCAATTGAATTTAGAATTTGTTTAGAATGTGGAAAACAATTTGAAGAGAAAATAAAATATAAACGTAATTTTTGTTCGGAACAATGTAGAAA
>Ga0126339_10000168_pt1 | contig 28830 bp, 17 predicted proteins | sample OrbTmetagenome_2_FD_92532 | JGI IMG/M metagenome (GOLD analysis project Ga0126339, IMG submission 92532) | Coral microbial communities from Petempiche,Puerto Morelos, Mexico - Orbicella T R C metagenome | ecosystem: Host-associated > Invertebrates > Cnidaria > Coral | place: Petempiche,Puerto...
GGGGGGGGGGGGGGGGGGCGGTAAGGCCCAAGATCGACTAAGACTTTTAAAAGCACAACAAACTGAACTTAGCTACAACTAATTGGAAAGAGTTGCCAAGGACAGGTAAAGGGTTTAAGTCAGTTAGTCACTCGACAGCGATATGGAAAAAGAGTGGCATGGGCATTTTGATGCGTTTTGGATGTGGTTTGGTTGTTATTACTAACAAGTTGGAAAAACTAAGACTTGTTATGTTTTATTCAAAGAGTTTCTTATAGTAAGTCTACAGCACTGTCCTTCGCACAATAAGCGTGAATAAGTACCACCCTAGCTGGGATACGCGCGTATCGAAATCGTCGAAAAAATTAATTGCTGGGGTGTTTTCTTTAAATAATAAGGTAATTCGTAATTGCTGAAGCTACACGGGGCTATTTACAAGATTAATAAGAAGATAAGAGAATACTTTCGTGACAAACGAAGAATGTGGAATAAACTGAAGACGGGACTCGGAATTTCGGATCTTGTCTCCTGTTTATGTAGCTGCTACATTATCTGGGAAGTGATAGACTGTTCACAGAGTCTCTATTTACGCCGGCGAAAGAAAAAACCGAGCGGAGCGAGTGCAAAGTTCGCAGGGGTGGAGGGTGGAGTTTGCGAGCGAAGCGAGCATCTCCGTCCTACCCCCTACCCAGTCAAGTCTTCCGCTTTGCGTTGGCGTCCAGTTCTCTCGCGATTTTATCCGCTCGTTCAGCGATGGAATAACAATACGAGAAAATAGAGGGCCGTGAACAGTCTAGGGAAGTGACGGCCCTGATACTAACGTAGTACTATAAACGAGAGGGGCTGCAGCGTTAGTTTAACCTATCATATGAACATATGCTGTGGTGTAAGCCATGAAGCACCCTGAAAGAATACTCACAAATAATTCTTGTCTTTTCCAAAAGCGGGGACTCTCATCATGTTCTGGAGTAAGATCTATGATTAGATCTTTTACCCTCTCACTTAAGTATTCATATCCTGAATGCGTGTAATGCGGGCTCGGCTGCTTGCCAGCGATAATGCAGTTGAAATAAGGCGGAACTCCGCAGACTTCGATCACCCAGGTGTACAAGTCAACGGTAACTACAGTTGGATATTCCTTCATCACGTCACGTGCTATGTTGTTGTACTGTATGACGCGATCATTAAGCGAGGCGTTATACGGCACCGGCGTTGTGAGAACGTACCCTACCTTAGTCCCAGTTGATAACAGTATTGATGTTATGACTCTTAGATTTTTAGCATACTCAGCTGGTGTGATGTATTCCTCCGAGTGGTTGCCGCTATAGTTTATATCATGCATGCCGAAATTGAAGATAATAACATCATATCTTGTTGGTTCTAACATGGCGGTCTGCAGAAACAAGCCCAGGCATTGTAGACCATACGCAGAGTCCTTTGCTCCTCCGTCTGTTCTGTCCCAAGGAGCATGCTGGACTTGATAGTCATCACCTAACATTCTGGCGACCCACGGAGTGTAACTGGAACATGAAGAGCAGAAAACAATTAGAATTCCGTCGTTTTCCTAAAGCATAGGAAACTATGCCTAAACATATAAATCGTATTTTGTAAGTGACCTCCTGAACGGGCCTCAGTGGATTATAAAAGCAAACTTTCCTTGTATGTTAGATGCATTTAGAGATAGTATGCTCAACACAATTGAAAATAACTTTCTAAAAGCCTTGGTCCACAGTATATGGCAACCTGATTTAACCCTTTGTTTAGAGGCGCCCATTGTTTTCCCGAGCGTGAGAAAGTGGACACGCGACAGTAGCAACACGCTAAAAGAGGTGTAACCCGCCATGACGTTTTCTATTTATTGCGGCGTTGAGAGCGACGGTGGCGGAAAGTAGGCCAGATCACAAGTTAAGAGAAATGTTCAATGTAACGTTAACTGCCATGCGTGACCATCATTTACATCCACCCTCTCTGTCAATGATCCGCGGCAGTTCCCAAGATATTAAATTAGATGGAGAAATCTAAAATCATTTAAACTAGTAAAAAGTCCTATAAAAACTTCAGTCAAAAAAGTTCAAACAAGCAAAGAAAATTTAACGAAAATATGACTACTACTGAATATTTTTCTCTCCTTACAAAAAACCTAGCGGTTGCACACTGTTACATGCAGCGATCTCTCTACTGGTTAGATTTTACATATAGCACGTCATAATTCTGACCTGGCAAAAGGCCCCAGACTGCGTTTAATACAGACCAGTCTACACCAACGGTATATTTTTTATTTTTTAAGTTTAGTATATTTTTAGCGCGACATGTTCGGCTGCATCGCAGACGTGAGTCTCCAAGAAGTGAGAAAGCGCAATATTCTAACCACAGCTGGGTATTCTGCAAAAATAAAGAAATTACGAGATATTTAAGGTCTTTTATCCCCAGAACGAAAAATAACATCACGCAACGGAGATCTTGTTCATGTGGGCGACCGGAATAAGTCAATGATGGCACATCCCCATTCATTGTGTAATTAACGGTTCCACGGAATAAGAATCTCAGTGAAACCTACCCAATACTAATGGAATCACCAATAACAAGACAGTTCGTCTTTCCAGTCGCTGCTTTCAATGGCGGCCCAGGTTTGCAGATTCGTTCAGCTGGCATAACCGACCGATAGTCAGCCTTGCTCACCACTGGACTGGCAGGAACCATAAGAAACATATAGAACAACAAGGACAAGAAGAAAGTCATCTTGATATCTTGTAGTGAACCAGTTTCTAGCCTCTATCAGTTACGCTAGCGGACTTAGAGTCAGTCTGATCTTAAAGGAAAGTTGATATATCATTCTCAACAACACGCAACCCGTGATTGTCATGTGATTTCATTAACCCCCACATGACTCCGGTTTCATGTCCGTAGAATGATTTGCACGCAAGCTACCACTTTGCTTTATTTTTTATTAGAGTCGGCCTCAACTCACAACTGACAAGTCCTGTGGAAATACAGAGAGCTCCGATATCTTTTATGTCAATTCTATGAACAAATCAAAGCGGCAAGTTGACTTAAGAAGGGCTGGAAGAATACGACTCTTTCGTGGATCCGTGGACATCTTTTTTGGATAATGACCCACTTTAGATAATATCCATACTAGGGTAGGCAACAAACTTCCCGAAGGGGGACTCCCAGAAAAATTGGGTGGGGGTGTAAATGCGGCCCGCTTTCCAAAACCCTTACCCCGGGCCCTTACCCTCGTTATGACCAAAATCCGCAATTTTCCCTATACCCTTGTTATGATCTGACACAGTTGCCGTAAACAAAATTAATGAAGGACTTTGTTTACGGTCTTATTGACATGATGAAAAAGTAACTTCTTCTAGAAAACATACCCAATTCAACTTCTACCATCGTTACGGAAACAACGCACACTGGAGACCAAAACACAAATAGACGAATATTGAAATTATAAAATTTACACTTTTCTGATGGTTACGTCTTACAAAACAAACCTTCGGCGATTGCCTCTTTGGCTCGATGTCTACAGTGAGCCGCTGTGTATCCTCTTTACACAGTGCGTTCTGGGTGATGTTCTGGGTAGTCTTTACTCGGTTCTGAGTAAGGTTATCATAGCACTCGCAAGGCTGCTTTTTCTCAGTATCGCGATCAACGTGTTCACAGGGCTGCTTGGGTTACCCTGAGACTAAGGTTTACCATACTGAGTTCACACGCGCGCGCTGAGAACGAAAGTAATCTGCGAGCGCTCAAAGGAAAACGTCTGAGTATTTTTCGATTTTTTAGACGTCACCATGAGCACAAAAAGCAAAACTAACAGCGCTCCAAACTAAGAGACTTGTGCTTACCATAAGAGTCTTGGATTCTGATGTAAGGAATGATTTTGTCAGAAGTGAATAAACTAAGTTAATGCCAAAGGCGAAAATCGATTTGCTTAAATTCTGGTTCGCTTAGTTACTTGGTTCACTTGCTAGAAAACTTGGTTCCTCTTGCTGGCTCACTTTGCTCACTTGCTGGTTCACTAGGTTCATCTGCTGGTTCACTTGGTTGAGCAAATGAACCAAGTGAACCAGCAAATGAACCAAGAGAGCCAAGCAGGCAGGTGAGGCAAGCGAACCAGAACGAAGACTAAAGGCACCAGCAGCTGAATGACGTGAACTAACACTTAAATAAAGTTATTATTATAACTAGGAGAAGAAACATGAGAACAAGCACATGCATCAGGTAAACCATGCATACGAAGCAAAATAAACCAAGTGGACCAGTAAGTGAACCACGTGAGCAACGTGAGGCACGTGTTGAACTAGCTGTTGAACCAGGTCAACCAGCAGGTAAAACAAGTAACTAGGGAAGAGAACCACGTGACAACGGCGAACCAGTCGATGAACCAAGTGAACCGACAAACAAACTATAAGAACAAGCAAGTGAACATTTTTATTATTTCAGTTATGTTAAAAATTATGATCATTTTGACAAGTCAGGCAGCAAACTTGACAAACAACAGCCTTTTCCAATGCGTCGTTCATCGCGTCTCTTGACAGGAACACTCGTATCTTGAACAGGCCGGATCACACTTGTAACCTGCGGGACAGCAGTGCAACTCGTCCCCACACGGGACGGCGTTTGGTGTGAGACAACATCCTTGTCCTGTTACGGAATACCTTTCGTTACAGCACGTGCTGTTATATGGACACACTGTCACCACATCGCCAGACTTGTTCTTGCAGGGAACTGGATTTTCTCTCTTTGACCACTGGAAGAAAGAGAGATTCCGGCGAAAAAGTTAGGGTACGGTATTTACTAGAAAACGCGTCCCCCTTGCGATTATGCGCCGCACCGCTGTACAACAACGCAGCCCTTAATAAACCATTTCCGAGTTGCTCTTGGCTCTTTCTTAAAACTATTCTTGGTACACAAAATGATTTCATATGGAAAATGAAATTTTCTTGCTCGTTCATTGTCTTGCAAATCAAACTCATTTCCATATGAAAGGTTGTGCACCAGGACTCGTCTTGAAAAAGAGGTAAAAAGCAACTCGGAAACGGGTTATTAGGCAGCGCCCGCTTTGAAGACGCCTTAATTGTCACTCGACCAAATGGCGCTGGTTTGGTCATACTCTCAGAACGGCTTTTGCCAATGTGACCAAGTATGCCCTTCGTTGAACACCTCAGAGAAAAGGTAACCCAGTCAGGGCCAAGATCGATTGAGGCTGAAGCACACAAACTGGACTGGGCTACAACTAATTGGACCGAGTTGAAGGACAGTAAAGATGGAGTCACTCGACAGCGATATGAAAAAAGAGTGCCGTCGGCATTTTGGTGCGTTTTGGATGCCTTTTTTTTTTTTTTTTTGTTCAACTAACAGTTTTGATGAAACTAAGACTTGTTATGCATTAGATCGGTTTTCGTTTCAGTGTAGAGACGTAGTTGATTTTGCACTTACTACGCCCGATAATTGGCTGAAAAAACTCGCGCTACTTTTGCATCCAATCACAAATAAAACCAAAACCAATCATGATACGTTTTCCTGCGCTTCACGTCAGGTAGGCGCAATAACTTCGAGTTTTGATTGGCTCACTGTATTGTCTGTGTCTTTTGTGATTGACTAGAGTGATTACTTTGGTTATGGTTTTACGACGCTTAATTGAAAACCGCTCTATTCGTATACTTTCCCATAATTAGTCTTAAAAAAGCGCAGCCCTTGAATAAGCACCGCATCGGAACTGTCGAAAAATTTAGTAATCGCTGAGGCTCTTTTTTCGAGTTAATAAGGTCCCGGGGGGGTACTTCCAGAAAAGTTGGGTGGGGGTGTGCGGTCCACTTCCCAAACCCCTTAACCTATTTATGACCTGACCAAAAATTCGATAGCCTATTTATGAGCGTTGCAGCTGGCACAGTTGCCCTAAACATAAGTTATGAAGGGCTTTTGTTGACGGTCTTATTGATAATGATGAAAAAGTAACTTCTTCTAGGAAACATACCCAATTCAAGACTAGAGTGCTAAAACCATACCCTATTTATAACCAAAATGGCCAAAATCGATACCCTATTTATGACCAAAACGGCGGAAAAACCCTACCCTTTGGAGCCGCATATAACTATATAGCCTCTATAAGGTAGTGCCCCTCCCTCCCCGGGGAATAAGGTAATTCGCAATTGCTAAGCTACATAGTGCTATTAACAATTATTAATGAAAAGGTACGAGTATACTCGCGTCACAAACGAGAAATGTGAAATAAAACTGAAGACGGGACTCTGAATTTCCGGATCTGCTGCACAAGCTGGGAAGTGACTGCCCTGATGCTAAGTTGGCACTATAAGCGAGAGGAGCTGCAGCGTTAATTTAACCTATTACACGAATACATGCTGTGGTTTTAGCCATGAAGCACCCTGAAAGAATACTCACAAATAATTCTTGTCTTTTCCAAAAGCGAGGACTCTCATCACGTTCTGGAGTAAGATCTTTGATTAGATCTTTTACCCTCTCACTTAAGTACTCATATCCTTGTGCAGTGTAGTGCGGGCTCGGCTGCTTGCCAGCGATAATGCAGTTGAAATAAGGCGGAACTCCGCAGACTTCGATCACCCAGGTGTACAAGTCAGCGGTAGCCACAGTTGGATTATCTTTCATCATACCACGTGCTATGTTGTTGTACTGTATGACGCGATCATTCAGCGTAGCATTCCAAGGCACCGGCGTTGTGAGAACGTACCCTACCTTAGCCCCAGTTGATAACAGTATTGATGTTATAGCTCTTAGATTTTTAGCATACTCAGCTGGTGTGATGTATTCCGCTGACCATTTGCCGTTATAGTTTATATCATGCATACCGAAATTGAAGATAATAACATCATATCTTGTTGGTTCTAACATGGCGGTCTGCAGAAACAAGCCCAGGCATTGTAGACCATACGCAGAGTCCTTTGCTCCTCCGTCTCGTCTGTCCCAAGGAGCATGCTGGACTTGATAGTCATCACCTAACATTCTGGCGACCCACGGAGTGTAACTGGAACATGATCGAAGATCAGAGCACAATTAGTATTCAGTGGTTTTCCTAAACGTAAATCGTGTTTTGTAAGTGACTGAGCAGGCCTTAGTGGATTATAAAAGTAAACTTTCCTCGTATGTTAGATGCATTTAGAGATGGTATGTTCAGCACAATTGAAAATAACTGTTTTTTTATAAGAATAGTTGTTATAAGAATATCGAGGCTGAAATTTGCCAAATTTTAAGAAATTTTTAAGAATAAACCTTATAACGTTCTTAATGGATAAACATTTTTAGAAAAAATGACAGTAGGTAGTTTTGGTAGTTTTAGTAATTTTAATTATTGTATATTTTATATTTTAGATCTGTGATACTTGTATTTCTTATTTTAGACTTTAATACTTTTTATTTTATAGAGGACCTCCTTGAAAACCACGTATTTACGTGACTGGCGCTTCCTCTTTAAAGATTGTTTTTATTATTTATTATTATTATTATTAAACCTTAGGCTGAGATTTTGAAAAGAATACAATTTTGTGTGTTGAAAATTTGAAATACAAAACAATTACTTATGTCTTTAACTAAGCCGTATAAAATTCTTCTCTTACGTAAACGGCACAACTAGCCAAAAGTCAACCCGTTCGTTCGATGCTTACAATATTTCTGCAAGAAGGTATGTACGTCATATCAGGCTTTGATGCCTACAGGCTGGCTCCAAATTAATTTAAACACCATCCAGCCACCGAATACATTCAAAAACAGACATACGTTATAATCTATGAATATTCTCAAGAATATTTTCAGCCTAAAATCGGCAGAAAAATAAGAATATTCATCCTGGGCAGGGAAAACAATATTCTTATGAAAAAGAGTGTCGACATTATATGGTAACCTGATTTAACCCTGAAGTGAGAAAGTGGACACGCGGCAGTAGTAACCTGCTGAAAGAGGTGTAACCCGCACGCAATCAGGCTTTCTATTTTTTACGGCGCTGAGAGCGATGGTGGCGGAAAGTAGGCCTGATCACAAGTTAAGAGAAATGTTCAATGTAACTTAGACTGTCCTGCGTGACCATCATTTACATCCACCTTTTCAATCATCCGCAACATTTTATTTATTCAAATTCGCCTAACTAAAACACTTATCTACATGAAGGTTTTATTAGGCAGGGAGACCACTACAGCCCAGCCAATTACAGTGGATCCTTCGGTTTCCAGTTGCCTAGCAAATAAATTGGATTCAAGGAAGTCCAAACATGTACGGAAAATTTAACGAGAGTATGATGAATATTGAATGTTTTTCTCTTCTTATTTTGATAGAAAACCTAGTGGTGGCATGCAGCATTTTGTACGACGCGCGTGGTCATAATTCTGACCTCGCGAAAGGCCCTAGACTGCGTCACAGACAATCTACTTCGTCGGTATATTTATTATTATCTTTTAATATTATTTTTGACTACTTTTAGAGCGACATGTCTGCCAGCATCGCAGGACGACTCCGGCCCAGATCAAGGCTCGGTATTCTAGTAAAAAAAGGAAATTCTCAGGGCTAAAAACAACATTACGCAACAGGGATACGTGGGTTCATTTCTATGAAGACTATGAAGGCGACCTTAATGGTTCCACAAAATAAGAATCTCAGTATAACCTACCCATTGCTGATGGAATCACCAATAACAAGACAGTTCGTCTTTCCAATCGTTGCTTTCAATGGCGGCCCTGGTTTGCAGATTCGTTCAGCTGGCATAACCGACCGATAGTCAGCCTTGCTCATCACTGGACTGGCAGGAACCATAAGAAACATATAGAACAACAAGGACAAGAAGGAAGCCACCTTGAGATCTTGTAGAGAGCCAATTAATAGCCTCAGTTAGTTACGCTAACGGATTTAGAGAGCCTGATCTTGGAGGAAAGTTGATACAGTATATCATTCGTGATTGACATGACTTCGGTGTCATGTCCGTGACGTGAAGAGAACATTTGCACGCAAGCAATCTATTAGAGTGAATTCGTGTCACCCGCTTTTTATATGCTAATGAGAATCACTACATGGGAATGAGAAACACAATTACAAAAGTACGCACCAGACTGAAACCAATGGCGCTTTCCATGAAAAATTCTGGTTTGAATTTTCGGAAATTTCCGTTGACGAATGGAACAGCATTTAAAAACACAAGGACAACCTCGCGAGGTATGTCCAAATGTTCTCGGAATTTTCGGTTGAATAGTTCGCTTCGCGGAAATTCAAATATGGTTTGCTTTCCGGAAATTCAAATACGGTTCGCTTTGCGAAAATTCAATACTTTCCGGAGGTTTTGGAGACTTAAGAAAATTTCCCAGGAAATTTCCGTACTATTTTGTCCCCATTTCCAAATTTTCTGAATTTAAGGTTGAATGGAAAATTCCACGAGTGCTTTAAATTCCTAATTTGTGGAAATGAAAAAAGAGATTCCCTATATTTTTTAACTCAATTCTAAGAACAAACCAAAGCGACAAGTTGACTTAGGAAAAGCTTGATTTTTTTGTGGATCCCGGGATCCATGGACCCGCCGATAGGCAGCACACTTCTACGATCCTCAAGAAAACAACGCATAATGCATGGAGACCAAAACACAAAAAGCCAAATAATGAAATTATAGCATTTATAGTTGTCTGACAGTTAGGTTTCAGAAAGATGTAACAAACCGTCAACTATTGGCTCTATGAGGCTTTGTCGACAGTGAACTGCTATATATCCTGTTTACACAGTACGTTCTGGGTAAAGTTATCTTAGCACTAACACGCGGCTGCTTTTTCAATCGACGTGTTTACAGGGCCGCTTGGGTTACCCTGATACTAGGATGAACCATAGTGAGTTCTACGGATGCTAAAACACTGGTAAGAGGCAAAATTTGAACAAAATTTCTCACCAAATCAACGCCTGTAATCATCATTTCTGTTGAGAAACTAAACTGATTTCCCAGTATGTGTTATGTTTTTATCGTGATCATCCATGGCTTTCCAACATTCAGGGTCAGCCCACACGTATCTTGTTTTATTTAAAACTGGGTTATTGGATAATGCAATTCGAGAGTCTTCATTTGGGGCTGAACATACCTATATAGCCCATATAAGGGAGTACCCTCCCCCGTCCCCCCGAGAGCCATATAAAGCAACTCACTTGGAAAAGATATATCGGCGATGTCTTTTCTTTATGGAATATAAACAAAGAGGAAATAAACAAACCATAAAATTCACGGCTGGAATTGCAGATACAGAAATACATTTCCTGGATACATGCGTATACAAGGACGAAAGATTTAAGAAGGAACCTTTCCTTGACGTGCGAACGCACTTCAAACAGACAGAAACTTTCTAATACACACGCTTTACCTCCTGCCACCCTCCAGGCATCAGGAAAGGCTTTGTCAAAGGCGAAGCCCCCTTATAACTTCTGAGAACCAACTCTTCAAAAGCTACATTTGAAGAAAACATTACACAATTCAAAACGCAGTTTGTGCGACAGAGGGTACCCAGATGACCTCTGAGACAATATTCTCTCAGAAATTAAATTTAGCGAAAGAATGTGGGCTCTACAAATTAAACAAAAAATGCGCAAAATAATTTTGCCGTTTGTTACAGAATGTCACCCAGCTGTGCCTAATCTTAATCTAATCTTCGGGCCAGAAAATAAATTTAATTGTGTTATTATTGTTACAAATCAGAATTTTAATTCTGAAAAGTACTAGACGAGCAAAAATAATGTCGTTTCAAGGTTGGCCCACACTCATGATAATAAATCATAAGTCAAGATTTTCAATTTCTTTGCGACTAATTGATAGTACCCATGTCCTTCTTTCTCAACTCTTTTCTCTATCCCGTTCAGCGAGAAGCGAAGAAAGAAAAAAAGAGGGAGAGAAAAGTAACTTAAGTCCTCTCGCTTGTTTGATACTTCTTTGCTCCGCGTCAATTTTAAGAGAAAAGAAGAACTGCTCGCCGCTCCAGCCATCATAAGAAAACCTGACCCAGTTTCATCAAAAATTGCACCGAGGCCAACTGTAATGTGGCCTCTGCGATGTAGACAGGTTTCTGCAGTTTTGTTTCACATGTGGACATGAAACACAGACAAACCGCAAAGCGTTCAGTTTAGCAACAAGACCTTCCCCGCGTTAGAACTAGGGCTTGCCACAAGTTGCCCGAGATTTCCCGAAAAGTTGCCCGAAATTTCTCAAAGAGTTGCTCGAAAAATGCTCCAAAAAAGTCAAAAGTTGCTTTTTGTAACGAAAGTTGCACAAAAGTTGCTAAAAAAAGCAAAAACTTTTTTTTATTTCTCTCTTCTTTTATTTGGTCTGATGCAAAAATATGCAATCTGTATAACAAAAGTAACATTTCTAAGCATTTTTGTGCAATTTTGCATTGTAACCAGCGTCGCTAAATCAATTTGTTCACAATACGTATGAGTTAATACTACGCATCAATATCAAAATTTTTTTAATTTTTTTCTTAAAAGTTGTTAAAAAAATTTTAAAAAAATTAAAAAAATTGGAAAGAAAAAATTAAAAAATGTTAAAAAAAATATTAAAAAATTTAACAAAAATTAAAGAAATTCACAAATTGTCTACTGAAACATTGTAAAATATGCAAGCATGGCTAATTAAAGCACTAAAAGCTGCTCCGATATCTAGAAAACGAGAAATTGCTCAGAATGCAAAAACTTGCTCGAAACAAAAAAAGTTGCTCGAAATACGAAAAGTTGCCAAAAAGTTGCCGAGCAACTTGTGGCAAGGCCTAGTTAGAACAGAGGCAGCAAAGCAAAATAAATTAGCAAAAAACAAATAACAAAAACAAAAATACAAGACTGACGGGTACCTAATTATTCACAGAAAATTGCATTTTCTTCCGATCACCGGCTAATTTGACAGTGCTCTTTCAGCCAAATGACCCCTTAATGTTTGCCATGTAATCAATTAATTTTGATTACCCTGCGAAAGACAGTAAGGCATTTCTTGGTTAAACACACTGACTATACCAGCATTGAACAGAAGATGCAAATGAGGGTATTCTTCTGGCAGTAAAAGAGAACAAACAATGAACCCTTACTGTCAATACACAACGCGATTCAATATTGTTTAACACACAAGGCTATTAAGTCCGGTTCTTTTCACAATGAAAGCGGTTTCGTTACTTTACATTAGCACGTGTATGACTAGCGCGCTAATGACCGTTTGCCACTCTTGGTTAAGATTTTGTCCCTTTCCAGTAAATAACTTCGCCGTTATTGGAACCGCATTTGATGTCTTAGAAATAGCTTTTGACCACTTTTGAAACGTTTTTCATCGACGGTGAACGTTATCACATATATGGACTTGAAAGCATCCAAAAAAGTGTTTTCTTTCTCTAAGTAAACTCATTGTGAAATAAGAATGAAAACCAAACTCAAGTGGCAGTTGGCTAACTTACAACTTTCACTTATCATAAAGTTTGTACTCGTTGTTTTCAAGTATTTCAGTTAATTTGGCTACGAATCGCTCAGGTTGGCTTATTTTAACAGGAGAAATAAGTTTGTTACAAGTTTACTTGAAAATGCTAGTCTCTTGAAAAGTCCTTGACCTCAATTTAGTACAATGAATGATAATTCGTCGCACGAGTTGATAACAATTAAAGTCTTCCTATTCCTCTCGACCGCAAAAACGGCTTTATTCTGGGTACGCTGCAAAAGCAATTTCTTGCTAATTCTTCAAGACGAGACAGCAATTACACAAGAAAACAACCTTTTTAATCTAATAACAACTTTTCTAATAAGCGCATTTCAGTCTGCTAAGCTGGGAAGCGTGGCGAACAAAACAACTGATCTCTTTCAACAATGAATAAAGGATTTAAGCCTATACTTCCGAAGCCCTGATAATCCTTGTCTTTCGTTGAACTGCGAACACGTCGCAGTATCCTAGGATTTTTTTCTGCTGGTAAAATAAATTGGAATAATGCACCGTTTCAAAGAGGTTGTCTCTGTCATTAAGCAGCTAGAGGTGGAAGGTTAGTATATTTTGTTTAGAGTGGAGCAAGTGCTAACTGACTGGATCGAGAGGCTAACAGACTTGGAATAATCAAAGCCTGTTTGCTGGGTTTCTCATTATAGACCTTTTCTCTGTAAATTCGACAACACATGGCTACGAGACGTCTTTCAAAACTGTTTCAATGAAGTTAAATTGTTGGGCAATTCTATTCATTCTAGCTCAAGCCGTGTCTTGACCAAGGTCACCAGGCGATCTTCAAAATTTAGCTTCAAAGAGATTCCTTTGAGGGTTTACATGGGGTTACATTTTTAGAAAGTCCTCAGTCTAGTGTGAAATTGGTGAAATTGGTGTATATGCGAATCTGCCATCCCAAAAAGAACTTGGCGGTTGTGTGAAGCCGGAGGGTTGGGACTCTTCATCTGGCGGAGAGCGCTTGTTTCGCTCCCAAGTCACTGTAGCGCTTCGAGTCTTGCACTTAGTTACCGCGGAAAGTCAGCCCAAGTTTTGAACCACTGTTATAGAGCACGTTACGTCCGACCTGCGGCACTTGATTGTATCAATTAACTCGTAACTCAGTTGTTGTATTTGTAAATTTTCAACAGTTTTATCGCACGTTTGCTTTTTTTTCTTTCATCTCACACTGGTTTTTCATTAGTTAAAAATATCCTTGAGGACAAATTTTATCTTCATAGTCATCAACAAATTGACTCCAGAAGATCAGCTCATGACACAACACGATTTTTTCGCGCGCATCATCTTTGTTTTGTCCATGTTGTTGCGTAAGACTACTTTTCCCTCAGATTTCTCCATAACTAAATGTCGCACACAAAAAATCAAAATAACTGAAATTCTTTTTGAGGACACTTAAAATGTCACAGTGTTTATTACGTTATATATCAGAATACTATAGTAAAATCTTGTAATTCTGAAATGTTAGAACTGCGGGCGCGATGAACGACGATTGAAAAAAGGGTTAACCATTCCCATTTTTGAGTATTTTTTTTATGGGAGGTAAATTTCAAATCGAATAATCTTGTAGCTTGGGAAAACCGGCTCAAGAACATGCAGGCACATAGACTACTCTTTAGGTGTCGTCATTGAAATTCAGGTTTCTGCTGAATTATATGTAAGGTTAAAAGTTTTTGGTTCTTATCGTTTCTAAAAACGGCATTAGTCTTTAGAGGAATAGGGGGAAGTTTCAAGTATTTTCTTTTATATGTGTTCAACTGAGTGTGATAAAGGTCATATAACTTTTTGGACTGCGTCCTTGCCCGCGCGTCGCTCTTTACTCTTAGCCCTCTCGCTGCTCGCTTAATTACTTTGCACTCGCTCCGGACAGATTTGGAAGAAAGGCAGAGGCTCGTTTTAAAAATGGCAGCTTTTGAGAAGCAATCTTAGTTTGTCCCGGGCTTGAAGCTGAGTATGGCGGTATATTTATGTTTGTGTGTCGTTCTATCTGAGACGTGAGCGAGCTGGGTTTGATGTGAATTCTGAATGGGAGCCTTTCTTCAAGTTTTCCTGGTCAGTTACTTCCTGAGAAAAACATACATCAGTGCTGATAAATGAACTAACTGCAATGTTTCTTTCTTTCTTTCTTTCTTTTTTTTTTGATTTTCAGGTGTCTAATTGAAGTGATGGGCATACTCTACGTGAAGACACTGAAAGGATACAAAGCATGACTACGAAAAAATAAGCAGTAGATGTTTACATGCTTATATCGACAACTATTTTCTCTTTTTTCACGTTTTGTTAAGTGTTTTAAATTTACCGGCTTGAATTTAGCCAGCTTAATGCCTAAAAGTATGATCTGTAGATATTAAGGTACCTTGCTTACGACGCACCAAGGTACATGGATAGGTATTGCTTGGATTTGGATGTCTTATTTTATCTCTCTCAACGACTAAATTGAAATGAAAACCACAAACCTTTTAAACCGGGTCATTCATTAAGCACCAAACCAGTAACCGCCTTTTCTCCAACGAATAAGTTTATTTTGTAAAATCTGAGTTAAACAAGGTGCAGCTGGCAGCTCTTCTGGCCTTGCTGACAAACGCAAAAAATAACTTTTCTCCCGGCATTTACAGCTCCATTCTCCCTGCAATTAAAGCAGATCTAACTAGTTTTTGATGAAAGAAAATTTCACTCTACTTCCTATAATTTGAAGTCATCAAATGTTTCACTTGAACTGAGTGATTGCAGTAACATAACGCTTCAAACTCAGGTGGAAACAGAATACCAAACAAACAAACCAAGCACTACATGTTGTTTGAAACGTATTATAACTTGCGGATGTTTACTGCAGATAAAGAAAAAGTATTTGAGGTTGGTGAAGGGACACAGCAAAGTAAAATCACTGACACACAAGCAACAAAAAAAACATCAAATTTCGCTTATGCCTTGGCAGAGGCCTTCCATAACAATTGGAATTTCCTGCAAGACCACGGCAAACATTGATTTTGTTTAATGGTAGATTTGATTTCTTCGTATTGAAAGCACTTTAAAAGTTCAGCCCATGTGTTCATTTTACTGATTGAATTTGGGGCTTTTTTTCTGGAGGTTTGAGGGTAAAACGGACGTGGATAATTTGCTTCACAAAGACTGCCAGGACTTTCTCAATTTGTCCATTTGATTTTTAGACAGGTTTCATTTAGCCTATTCAAATATTAAAATAAGCATAGATATTAGAATTTAGCTATTTACGCTGTAGGAAACGTATACCGCTAACGGAAAAGCTTTGAAAATACATATAAAAAGCTTAAAACAGGACAACCTTATGTTGTAACCAAATGCCATCCACCATGTTTGCTCCGACTCGAGCAGGTGAAAAGGCGACAAATTCTATCAGGACTAACACGTTATCTCTGTTGTCTCGTTCAGACCAAGCTGACACAAATGATAAGTCTTGGCAAAAAAAATCACAAAGCTAATAATAGTTAAGAAAGGGCCAAATCATTGTTTATTTATTTATCGCGAGCCAGAATTCAGTTAAATCGTTGGCGCGTGCTATCTTGGACACGTGTTTGATCATCACGTTTAAACAATATGCTACGTAATTATCACCCGGTTGGCAAAAGTAGCGAGTTTGTTGTGATCACTTCTATCTCGATTTAACGGGCAAGTATCATAAGCTAATGTTCTCGCTACTTGTGGTCTATTGATTAAAAAGTACGGTACATTCTGTTAAAGAAGTTGTTGTTATCATGTTTTTCCTCTGCCACTTGTGTTTAGCAGTGGGACAATGTGTTCGTGTTGTCTTCTTTGTTTGAGTTATCATATCGTGTAAATCACGTCTGAAGTAGGGCAACTGTATGCTAGTCTTATAATTTCTTCAATTCTCAATTCAGAAATCGTACGATTCAACAGGAGATGTCAGGTTACTGAAATCTTTTTTTTTTTTGATGAGGTCAATAAAACTGGTATTCCACCAAGGGAATACCACGCCATGTCGCGTTATTTATCATGACGATTTGTAACAGTTTAATTAACCCCCTTTGAGTTGAAAAGCCTTGTTTTATGAGGCCACAAATCGAAATTTCAGGTCAAACGCATTGTTTCAAGTTGCACTTACTCCACAAAGAGTTGGAAACAAACTGCATGAAGATACGAAAGAAATTAGCATACAGGCTAGCCACTAAAGTGTTTTTTTTTTTCTGGCCGCATGTTAGTTTTCGTCTCACTGGGTATAATACAACAAAAGCTACCGATCGTGGGAGCCGGCCATGTTTCCGTTGAAATCATAAAAATTAGGGCGGCCTCGCTGCCTCTCAGAATGCTGGTCCTTAGATATTTTTATACCTCGCCAAGTGCTGGAACAAGGCGGGTTTAAGAAATGAGCGGTCATGCCCCACCATCAAACATCCAGTATTAGTTTTAAATGTCCATGGCAACACTTCCATTGAAACAAATCAATTGCAATTTGGTTCGAATTAAGAAGGGCCGGAATTTTGTACACTCACTAATTAGTCGGTTAAGGGCATTATCTGTTAATTTCCTTTTATATTATGCACCTCCGAAAGAGGATGTGTTAAATAGCTAAATGACTGTATAATGCCGCTACGGTGCTAGCTCGCTATATATTCCGGTGTAAAGGCTGTTTATTTCAGTCCACTATACCTTCCGCAAGCTCCGTTAAATCTTTTGAGCACGCAGAGTTCCTGGACAAAGTTTGCCCAAGTGTATTGGGGCAAGCGTTCTTCAAGAAGACAGTCAGCGCTGAGACGGTACCAAGATAAAACTGAAGTGAAACTAAGTTTTGGTAAGTGATTCGTTACGGCTGTAAAAGATGGCAGCATGTTGTAGGAGATTGTGTTTTTAGTTCGTTCAAACGGGCCCTAGACCATCTCAAAAGAATTCGGTCTAGCTGTGGCAGTCATGTTACTTTGCAGGTAAAGTAAATTCGCAGTATTTTTCGCTTGAGTTCTGTACAAATCTAGAAACTCGTGATGTTGAAGCTAGAGCGCAATATGTCAGATACATTCAAGTCTTTATCATCTGCTCCTTTGAAAAACCAGGAACAACTGAAAAATGAAGTGTAATGAAACATCAGTGAATATCTTTCGTAGGAAAACCAAATGGTAAAGAGTTTGACGGTTTTCGATGTTGCAATAAATGATTTTATCCCTAACTTTGAGACCAATTCATTTCTAAACAGAATTTTCAAAAATCTCCCAAGATGAGTTCCAAAAGTGAAGAACAAGCGATCACCGCCAAGAATTCCCAGTCGCTCATACAGGAACAGAATCTGGACTCAGAAAGAGGAACAGATCGTCAAACTGCTGTTGGTCCCGTGTTTTCGGTCAACGGAGGGTCAAATTCATCGTAAGTTATCTTTATATTTTTTTCCGATTCCTTTTGAGTTTAGGTAGCATTGAAAAAATGGACAAATCTCGGTCACCAATGCAATAAGGCAGTTTATCACGAAAACGGCAGGAAAAAATATCAGAGACTGAACTTATAATTAGTCTTTTTCACAACCAAAGAGCGAACGCCCATATCCTCCGACTCCGATCAGTTTCGATTTCAGTACGTAGCACGAAGCTAGCGACTAGAAATGTTGCGATCATAAATTTAACCGAGCTCTTATAGGTCCTGCATCACACTCCGCCAGAAGAGAGATTATTCAACACACAGTTTAAAAACAAATTATGAAATATTGAGTGAAGTAATGAGGAGAAGTAAATTGTAATTAGTTCTCAAATGTGATTAGCTTATCCACTCTTTCATCAAAAATGACCTATAACAATTTATTCAGCTTAGTAACTTAACGGCAACCTTCCACTACATAGTGATGGCAGTAGTCACTTTTATATATCGACGAGGTTTTCAAATTCGATCGAGGTAACAAGATTTGATAAGCTGCACTCTAGTTACAACTTTCAAGTACGCGAACCGAGAGTCCTTTTATTCTCTCCTGTGGGAACACAAAGTCATTAAGTGCCTGGACAATCTCTCGTGAAATAACAGACCGGCTTCAGTTGGTTTGAAGTAAATATTTCCTCTCGAAATTCTTGATTTAATCCCGCCAGCGAATGGAAAGGGAGTCAGAATCACATTTTGGCCAAACCTCGACTTGTCACACTGATGCAACAGTACCGAACACTTACGTAACATCGATTCATGTGTTCTTTTCTACGTCACACCATTTCGCACCCTGAAAGAAAGAGTTTTCAAGTGAAATTATTGTATCGCTTTATCACTTTCGTAGTCCTCAGATTATTCTTAAGTTAGTTAATTTACTTGAACTTCAGGACACTGATCTTGTCGACTTCAGCAGAAATCCTTTAAGAGAGGCCGTTAGTTGTACCATTCAATTTTTTTTCCCAGCTACAGGGGAGTTGGGAAAAAATAATAATAAAATGAAATACGTGCATTTCTAATTCTAATTTAATTTTTCAATTCTACCAAGACTATTGACAAGCAGTACGGAGAACTGCTATCTCGAGGTCGGACTACCGCTAAATTGTAAGGGTTAGAGACGTTGAATATAAGGCGTTTGTATATTTGTAATATCCTTGTCGTTATGTCCTTGTGTTTGTTCCTGGTCAGGTTTCCACTGATGCATCATTCTACAATGGGGCGGTCTGCCTTTCATCCAGTCCATCACTTGCCCCCAGGCTTCCTCCACTTCAATCACGGCCAAGGCTTGTTCCCACCCAGACCCCTGTCGGCTCCGTATCTGCCTGGAGCTTCGCACACCGGCATGCCCGCGTTCGGACCAGCTCCAGTACTGTATGGTAACGGCCTTCCATATCTACGATCATTTCCTCCCTACATGCACAAGTTTTTAAACCCAGTTGCTATTGGGTCCCCCAGAGTACCTTCCAGGGAATACCTCCGTGATGATGGCCCTAAGAAATGCCCCGTGTGTGGAAAATCGTACGCGAGATTGTCTACCTTGAGGCTTCATCTGCGCACGCACAGTGGTGAAAAGCCTTACCAATGTCTGGTCTGCCTGAAGTCCTTCTCACAGGCTGCTAATCTCACAGCGCACTTCCGCATCCACTCCGGTGAAAAACCATTCAAGTGTCACATCTGCAGCCGCCAATTTTCCCAGTCTTCGTCCGTCACCACGCATATGCGCACTCACAATGGTGAACGACCTTACCGATGTCGAGTTTGTACCAAGGCCTTCGCGGACAGCTCCACGCTCACCAAACACATGCGCACGCACACTGGTGAGAAACCATACCAGTGCGATATTTGTTATCAGCGGTTCTCGCAATCGGGAAATCTGAACCGCCACAAACGCATCCATATTGACGTGTAACAAGGAAGAAAACTTGCGAACAAAACAAGACGAGTGCTTTTAAGAAAATAATTAAAATTAAATTATAATTTTCAATGGTCACGTTCTCCGCGTGGCAAATTAATGAAGATTTACTATGATGCACAGTTTTATACTTTTTTTAAAACTATTATTATAATTTTTTTAGGGGAGTTTCCTGTACCTAGGGATAACCTCGAAACTCCTTCCTCAAATTTATATGTTTGGTATGAAGGTCAAATTGTTATAGTTTTCTTTATTTGTACATTCCTCAAATCGAGGCATATATATTATATTACGATTGTAAGAAAGATTATTAATCAAAATAAAGTCTCTGACGTGTACAAGTACTGTAATTGAGAAATGAAATTGCCTGTTAACTCTGTGCAGCGATGTCTAGTCCTGTTTTTAATGTTACTTAAGAAAATATGAGGAAAAGTCGGTACTCCACGCCCCTCACGTTACTGTTATCTGCTAAATAGATTATCTTGAAAAACTTCTTCTTGTCAGAATAAGATAGGCAACTTACCTTATCTTGAATAAAAATATAACACAAACAGCGGTGAAAAACATTTTTGAAAACATGCATTTTATAGACTTGACGTCTCGTATGCTAGTCGATATACATGTTCAAAAGTATAACCATTAAAATGTTTTGAAAAGCTATTTATACTGTATCATTGGGGGTGTGGAACCTAGACAGAAAATATCTGCAGTAAAAAATTAAGACGTTTCAAACGGAAACTGTCTGTGAAGTGACACAATGAAAAAGCTTTCCTCAGTAATATAGTAAAAGCTTTTCACTGCTGACATTGACGTTCAATGCTGGCTGCAACTCCTGAATAAACAAGGTCTCCTTAACCTTATCTTATCAAAGCGATCTCCAATAACCAACTCCTTCTATCCTGCATGTACAGGAAACAAATTGACTAGTTTGCTGTATTTTTTCAGATTGCTTTTAAAAATAAGGTTACAATCTGACTCAATCGGGCTCAGTTAGAGGAGGATTGAAAGTTAACCAACGCCGACGTTTTTAATTGTGTTATTGCTGTTTCAAACTTTGTTTTTGCTCCAGATCTGAACTAGAAATTGTCAAAACAGGAGTCCAAGTTTGAACGTTATCGACAAAGCCAACTGACTGTTGATCATCAATCCAGTTCTAATGCATAATGAAATGAAAAGTTATCTTCACAAGGGAGAACGGTCCTGCTGCCTCCTGCTGTGAGTCTGGGTGTTCTGTGCTTGTGGGGAGAGAAATGGAAGGTCTGCACTTCTCACTTCCCGTACCCTTTATTAAAACCCAACCCCATGTTCATGGGCCCCATCTCTTGCTACTTTTTCAATTGTAAAATATTAAGCGCAAACTGCAAATATTGCCCCAGTTTCTCCTTGTCCAGGCACCCTTCCGCCTCTTTTTGAGTCCGTAGAGTTCTTGGGCAGGCCTACCCGAGTTCCCGGCCCCATACTGAGCCCGCGACAAAAAATCGAATACAGCGGATTCATCAAAAATCAAGATGGAGGTTTGCTTATCCGGTTGTGTGTTCTCTTCGTTGATTTACGAACTAGAAAATAGCGAGGGAGACGTGGTAAGTGAATCACTTTTGAATATCTCAATGATTTAATGTGTTGATTTTGACTTATTTTGTACCCTGTTATTTTAGGAGGGGCTTTTATTAGGCCAGATCACAAGCCGTATTGTCAACACTATCACCGATTCGCAGTCAGAAAACTTGACACACGAGCGAGTAGCGAGTAAGTGTTTCGTTTGTTTGCGTTGTTTTCTCTTCTTTCACTTGACGGATCGTGTCCTCTGTTAATGATGAGTTGAATGTTCTTCGTTTACAGCAATTCAAGGTTTCGTTCCCTTTGGAAAAGTGCATAGGTAGGCGAAAGTATGGATACAGGAAGTGACTAATTGCATAAGCTTGCATAGTTTACATTAGTGTGATGTGGTGAAGAGGTCAGTTAAAATTGTTAGCTTTATTAATGATGCTCATCTAAAACCTGGAATGGAACCTAGTATAACAATAAGAAGTTTACCAAATGTTGAAAACTTACGGTTGTGGTACAAGTACCGGTATTCTGCTAAAAAAGATCAACACAAAGCTTGCATACGCACGGGTCTGGGTTTCAAAGAATGAATAACACTATCCATTCGATAAATCGTGCTCCAGTGGACGGTTTAGTTAATTTTGTTATCACTTATCAACTTGATAGCGACCTGTGCCAGGAATTTTAAGCATTGAATGGAAAAATTACACTCAGACGTGCATATAACAAATGTAATACATTCTAAAAGCAAATATAAATACTAATTGTTAAAAAATAAGAAAACAAATCCAAATATTGTTGAAAAAAAAAAATAATAAAAAAAACAAACAAATCCAGATCTGTATGCCAATCCATAATCATTCCCTCCCTAAACAACCAAACATAAGTCTTTGTAACTCAGAGAGATGGTATAACACCCATACATTTCAGTGCCCCCACATGTTATTTTGATTGTTATTGTAAGTGAAATACAACAATAAATACAAAAAAAATGCAAAATCTGGGAAGAGATCAAAATTATTAACTGTTCCTTCCCTTGCTGCAGGTCTTTTCTCATAGCAAGTTGAGTTTCTTACCCAAGAAAACAATGCAATAACTCTAGCTGAGCAGACAGCCATCAGTGTTTGCACATTCAATCATTCCTGTTTTTTAGAGACATCTGAGACTTGACCTGTTGCTCTACTAGCCAAAAATATGTTTCTAAGCATACTAGTTTGATTATTGAGTTGATGTGAAAATTCTAAACTTAGTCAACATCTATCACCAATCAAAGACAATACTCAGATCTTAGTAGAGCAATTTCATTGGAATTGAACTGTTTGTGTTGAATCTGTGACTGAAGTCTCTCAAGCAAGGAAAGAAGACCAAGAGCATCAGGAAATATCTGTTTGCTCAGGCTAAACCAACCCACCTCACGTAGCTGGACCTCACAAACTAGAGTCAAATGCACTAACCATTAGGCTACCATGCACAGTAATTTATTATATTTTATACATACAGTAAAACCCCACTCTACGGACACCCGCTTAATACAGACACCTGCTTCTAATGGACAGTTTTCTTTGTCCCGACAACTAAAAAGCTCATATATTTTCTCTTAAATTAGCCTGCTTAATACAGACACCCGGATAATGCGGACACTTTATCATGTCCCTTTGGTGTCCGTATTAACATGGTTCCACTGTATTAATAATTACATTATTAACAATTAATAATATTATTACATTATTAACAACTTATTAACCGAGAGTGAGGTCTTCACGGGAAAATCTCAGACCAAGACCGAATGTTCGAGGTGAATAAGTTTATTATTATATGGCTTTTTACTTTGGTTTTGCAGGTCCGTAATCGGCTCATGGGCATTAGGGGAGAATAATGCCGTACAATTGGCCAATCAGAGCACATGTTATATTGGCTACAAACACAAGCCATGTAATAAAATAGTTTAATAATTATGTTGATATACAGTGTATCAGCATATTATTAATTAAACCTGAGTTAAACAGTCTACTGTGTTGATCAGTCACCCATCTATTCTTCAAAGGTTTGACTATATCCAGAAAATGTACATGGAATTAGAGTAATTTAATACCTATCTGAATTTGATTTTCTAAACAGTTTCTACACTGGTGTCGGCGATATAGTTGAGGATACTGTTTCAGAGGAACTCAATAACGATAATGAAAAGACTGAAGTAAGTAATAATTATAATATTATGGATTTCTTAGTACTAGATTCTACTTGCACAAATATGCAACCTAATGCTTGGCCATAGCATAAGGCTACTTAGTAAATTGGTATTAAGTTTGTAAATGTTTGGGCTTACATTTCATATACCGGCAGTAGTACTATAATCAGATATCTTGCAGTGTGCTAGGTATGGTTTTAGCAGATTTTTGATGTTTGTAGCCTGGTGCAGTCGTAGTTACTTGTTCAGAGATGGTCCGTATATTTTCAAAGTTGCTAGCAATAAACACAACTAACATACATTCACCTTCTGTAATACTGCAGTCATCCTCCATTAGTAAACAACATTAACATGGCCTCCTGATTAATGCTGTCACATTTTGTTAAACAATCGATGGCAACATTTTTGAGAGTTTAAAGTGATTACATACCTTGTTGTATAGCTTGTGGAACTAACAGTGAAGTCATTTAGTGGACACTGATTTTATTTATCATTTGTATAATTGTATTTGCAGAAAGTCATTGGCTGGTTTAAGTTTCGTCGCAATACCCAAGGCTTGGTTTCAATGAGGGAAAGAATTATCCATCATAATCTTATTAAAAAGTTCAACTTCATCCCTACCAAAGGTGATTTTAAAATTAGCAACATGTCATCATTTTGGTTGTTTTCCTTTCCTTCTTTATTGGTATAATTTTAGTTTGTCTACACTTGTAATGCATGAAACCTTGCTTGATAAGTCATCTGGTAACAGCAAGTTTTTCTATGAATTCCCTGAAGAATTGAACTGTTACCTAAGACCTTCCCCTTCTCAACCCATGCTATGTCTGACTGCTTTAGCAGGGGTTTCATCAAGGGTGGAGCACCGGGCAAATTGACTGGGTGTGAAGTACGCTTTTGGTTGTGCTAACACCTCCTGCTAACATGTGCTGGTTCACAAGTTAGCTCTTCATGTAGCCACCAACAAGCACTTCTGAGTAGGAAAACTTCTTGCTGGTTACAGGAAGTTCCTTTCTTTAAAATCGGTTTGGTAACCCATGTCTTCTACATGGATGCAAATGAGAAAAGACTACATGGTATTCACCACTGAAGTAACCAAAGAAAACTAAAGTAGAAATAAGAAATCTATAGAAATCAAGTGATTTAGTTCTAAAACTATTTGAAATCACTGACTGCAAATCAACAAGATCTCTGCGTTATTTATTTATTTTCTCCTGAAAAGTGGCTGTCCCCAGGATGGACAGAGGGCCACCTGGCTAAAAGCCTGGTGTGAAGACAATTTTGCCTGCCTGGTTTGACCATGTAGAGGAAAGGTCTTCTTATAAAGAAGTTCAGTTCAAAAAATTGTGCCCACTTGTGAAAAACAGTTGCCCTCCTGCTGAAAATAATAAGTAATGAAACCCCTACTTTAGAATTCAATGCATTGTACCCTGATCACTGGAGAAAGGGAAAAAGGGAAAAGGATTCGCTTTCCCAATTCCAAACCCATGGGATGCTGGGACACTGACACCCTTACCCCATACTATAACCAATATCTTTTGGTAAACAAAGCAATTAAATTTATTTAATAACTTTTAATTTTTGTTTTGTTTGGTTTTATTTTACAACTACAAACCCTGCTTGGGTATAATTTAACATTTTTTGTTAAATTCTTGGTAGTTCTTTTCTTTATCTTTTTTGGGCAAAGTTAGGCCTGTTTGAAACGATGGTTTAGCTATATAGAAGGTATGCCATCATCTTGGCATACCTCTCAGTACTGTGTGAGAATATAATACTTACAGTGAAACCTGACTGTATTAAGCGGACACCCTTGGGACATTCACTAGTGTCCTCTTAATACAAGGTGTCCGCTCAAAACAGGTTCTAATATAATGTGCAATAATAGTTTATTATTAACCCTTTTGTAAGAGTGTAACACAGTGTAAGATCAAAGACAGCCCATAGCACAATGTCCAGTCAGTCAATGCATCAATCTGTAATCTACTTAGCTTTAAAAGGACATCACTGAACAACGTTAAAGGAGTCTGAGCTGAGCTTTTAGAAGTAAAAAGCCTTTAAAGTGTCCGCTTATTGCAGGTTTTATGCAACAAAATGGCCTAACATTTGTGACTGCATCCGCTTAACAGAGGTGTCCACTGAATACAGGTTTATTTTACAGTAAATGTGCAAAGAAAATTTTGGGACTCAAGCTGGTATGCACTTAAAGTGGTACTATGATGAAAATCGCATCTTTCCTATCTAAACCATTTTAAAACATAAACAAGTAGTCTGTATGAGAAGAAAAATGCTGTTTACTATTTTCAAATATCTCTTTTCGTTCTAGAGATATTCAAGTTTTTAAAATATGCAAATTAGCCAAATGATGACGTCATACACTCAACCAAATTTTCATGAAATATAATGAAGAAGGATATCTCAGCCAATTTGTATCAGAAATGTTTGATACTTTGCAGTAACATTCTTCTAAATGTGCTTCACAATATGAGCATGACAGTTTTGTTACCATGGCAACATACTGGGTTCCAGACCTCCCCAATATCAATGGCTTTTCTGGCCACCTTTGGTATTGCATTTTGACATTTGCTAATGGTGCCTCATATGCATGATCTAGCAGGCATGTGAATATGTTAGTTCGAGTTCATGGCCTTGTTTAATGTTTTTTGAGCTGAAAATCACTAAAATATTGAAATAAAGTGGGTGGGGACTGGAAAAGAGTGAGTTGCCATGAAAACAGAATTTGTTATGGCTGTAGGTGTGTTGCCTGTAGAACTATTACCTACCAGGTTTCATTGGTCTGTGCTGCAAATTGGCCAAGATAGCTCAATTTATATACTTGATATAATATTGGGTTAAGTATATGACGTCATCAGTTATCTCATTTACATATTTTACACATCTTTCAAACTTAAATATCTCGGGAACTAATGCAGATATTTGCAAACTGTAAACGGCGTTTTTATTCTTTCATGTCATTCTATATGATACACCAAAAAAATCAGGGGTCAAAATTTGATCATAGTACCACTTTAATAGAGGGTGCCTGCTTAATATGGTGTCTGCTTAATACAGATTTCGCTGTAATATCATATGATTTCTTTCTTTCTTCAAGAATTCATCATGGCAATCTTCACAGCACACATGTCCAGAGATATGGCTACTCACAAATTAGACTACAGCTTTTGCCGTTCTGTACACGATGGAGGGTATGTCTGTAGACGTTTTAAAATTAAAAATTAATTTCCATCCGTAGACTGAATCTTTAGTTGATCATTGTCAGTATTGTATTCACTTTCTGTCAGTGGATTATTAAGAATTGATTGGTTGTGACCTTATCATAACCTAGATTTGCTGTTGATATGATTATACTGATCTATTTAAACAGTCTATCATGAATAGTGTTTTCTTTTTGGCTAAGCTACTCACCATCTATTCTGTTGTAGATAGTGGGCAGCCTAGCAGTATGTGGCTGTTAACAAAATGGCTGCTGCTTCTTTGGATTTTTGAAGTGTCTGTGCAAAGGATTTAGATAAAGTTTTTACTGACTGGTAGATTGATACTTAGTGATTATTTGCTCCAGATTTCTATGTGTGATATGTGCCTCAGGCTGCACCTTTGTCAACTATCACAAGATAGAAATCAAGAACAAAAATTAAGATGGATTCTGCTCAAAGTTTGAGCAATAAGTGCAAAAATTACTTGCTAAAAATCTACTCACAGCACAGCAAGTTTTTGAATACTATTTAAAACATGTCACTTTAATTCATTTTTCTAGGTGACCACGCAATTAAATCTCCAAGCATTCTCGAGAAATTTAATGTCAAATCTCGTAAGAATGCTTAATGCGTGTGTTGTTGTGTTTTCAACTAATGCGAAATGTCCATTTTTATTGAAATATGGATAACTTCAAGTTCAGTTTTCTCTTGCGGGGTCAGCTTGAGAGCTAAAGTCTTGATAAGATCTTCTTACCTTAATTCAAAATATTACCATGCTATAAGGTTTTTTTGGTAACTTTGTTTTTGCCATTATTGCTTGAGTGTTCAGCGGAAATCATGTTAATAATCTTATTGTTAATTGGGTAGTGAACAGTTTTCTGTTATTTCTGCTTGCAACTCTGTAATCTACTACATCTTTATTTATTTCACATGCTAACTTCCATAACTATGGCTTTTGAAAGCAGATTAACAAAGGGGGCACATGTAATGTTAAATAAATGTGTTCTTAAATTCATGTCAGGCATTTTGAGCCAGTTCAAGTGCAGATTCTAAACCTTGGAGATACATCACATTCCGAGTACAGACTCAATTGCCACTCTGCTCAGGCCACGTCTAGTCTGTTTCATGAAGTAATCGATTCTTACAGGTAATGACCAGTGATATGTGACTTAGAATATTGTGTTGTCTGGATAAATAGAACGATATTTAATATGTGAAAATAATTCATCAGATTGAGGCATTTTATGTTTAGTTGTAGTCTATTGATAATAATGACATGTAGTTCATGTCGGCTTGCAGGAATGACTTTGTTGACAACAAAGGATGTATACAACAAGCTTCTAACATGCATGGCATGTATATTACCATGATGAAAAAGCTACAGGTGTGTGTGGCTGATAAGCATCTACTTCTGAAAGTAAACTCTTAATCGCTAGCAGTAATCAAAGATTTAGTCTGTCAGCAGGCTCACATTTGGGGATTAGAGCACGAGTGGCGTGTGAGTGACAAAGCCACGCCCTTTCTTTGTGCCTCTTCACCAGACTCCTTCCCACCGGGCCGCTTCACTTTTGAATTCTCGCTTTGTTGCTCACATGTGTTCCCAAATGTGAGCCTGGTTGTAGGCTATCAAAGATTATGAGGGTGTGTTTGATGCCTGCACTTTAATTTGCACAGACCTTTTGTTCCATTGAAAAGTCCTGCAAAAGTTGCCACATTTGACCAGTTATGTGACCAGAATAGAAAAAACCCTAAAACTTGAAAGACATCTAAATCTGAAAGTTTAAGTCAGTGTCAACAGATTATGAACATCCACATGCTTAATGCTCTGTATGGGTGTTCTAAAACTCACATTATCATAAAAGCTATCAGGTAATAAACACCCTTATTAACAGACATTCTACAGTAGCTTTCCATTTTCCTAAGTGCGAACAGTAATTCCGTTGGTACGATTATAAAGAAGGTAAAGTTGTTTCTGATTCATGAGAAAAATCGGAACTCTTCTTCTCTTCTTCCAAGTTTTAAGGATTTAGAATTTTAATGTGAGGTTTGGGACTGGTACTAGTTATGTACACTAAATCCTAATTATTTTTTCAAAGCAAACATTCCCTTATATAAAATTCCCCATTTAGCACTGCAAAATGCTCCAAAATGGCTTTCCTCTTAA
>Ga0126339_10000169_pt1 | contig 28777 bp, 17 predicted proteins | sample OrbTmetagenome_2_FD_92532 | JGI IMG/M metagenome (GOLD analysis project Ga0126339, IMG submission 92532) | Coral microbial communities from Petempiche,Puerto Morelos, Mexico - Orbicella T R C metagenome | ecosystem: Host-associated > Invertebrates > Cnidaria > Coral | place: Petempiche,Puerto...
GATTCGGCAGGAAATAATATAAAGAGTTTATGGCCCCGGAAAAGAATCCGGAGAAAGACTTGGCAAAGTTTATCCCACAGAACAAAAATGAAGGGGGAAGAAAGGTATGCTCAGAATATTATTTTTTGGGGGGGGGGGGGTTGGAGAGGAGGGGGGGGAGGGGGGGGTTGGGAGGGACTGACCAGGTTTTGTATGGAACAGGATGTTTTCCTCTTTATGATCTTTTAATCGCGTATTTTTTTGTGGCTGTTAAAAACACAACCGCATAGAAAAGTAAATGGTTTTGACTTACTTGACTTAATCCTCTTTGCCCCTTGTGAGGCATATAGGGCTTTCACCATAGCTTCTCGAACGCACTGGCAATGTCATAATTTTCGTGTCGGCTAACAAACTGCCAAACCGCTTGAGAACATGATGTGGATTGCAGCGATTAAGATTGGGGTTGAAAATAAAGCGGATTGGATGTGATGAATAAGTGTGAAAACGGCTTGACAAACGCACAAGGGGGCAGGCAAGCAGATACTGTTAGAAAGAACGAAGCAATAATTAGTCGCTCTTGCGGGTCAGCAGTTAGACACTGTTTTTTGGCGAAATAAGGGGAAAATGGCTATCAAGAACGGTGATGTCCCTTTTGTTAGTTTTTAGCCATTGACCGACTGACGCACAAGAAAATGGAAAATTGTGTCACATGTAGGATGTGAACATGAACTGTCTACCAAAGTGCGCATGTGTATAAATATGGATAACTTGTAGCAAACTGAAACGACGGCATGAGATTTGGAAACCAAGGGGTTAAAGCCTCACTGTTGCGAGTTAATTACCGCAAAACCCACAATTACGGATCTGACGGCATCTCAAATGTTTCCTTATGAAGTGTGAAGCGCTGTGTTCGTTGCGCGCGTTATTTGGGCGTCGTCGCTTGGTGTTTACAGACAGGACATGTGTATTTTCCGTTGTTACGGTTTCCTTTTATTTTTCCCAACCAAGATTTTCCCCACTGTCCTTGCCCTATAAACCGCTGTTTAGAAATTTAATCTGTAGTGGATCGTTGAGTTTTCGGCGCGGCATTTTTTTCGAAAAATGGATATAATTCCTTTGTACTTTCCGAAGGAGTTCTACCTAACAGTTTTGCGGTTTGTCGCTTTCGACTTTTGGACACCAACGAGGGGCAAGTATTTCAGATCGATTTTCAATGTTCTCGTGTTTTTTTCTTATTCCTTGGCTTAGAAAATTATAACCTGATCGATGCTTATTTGATTCGATGAAGCTTAACTAATGTTTCGTAGAAAAATCTCTTGTGGAATTCAAGGCCAGCTTTCATGAATGGGAACGTGCTCGTTAAATCCACAAATATTGTCTGCTTCCTTATCTTATATTCTGTATTCTGAGTAGAGCAATTAAAGGTTTTTAGATTAAAAATACCATACATGACGCTGCTTCCTGACAAACAAACTTGCATCGTAACCTCGTCAAACAAAGGCATCCTTTTATACAGGTTGTTTGTAAAGTCGCGGATAAACACTTTCAATCTGTTTAGAGACGCGGCCATCTATTTTTAGCGGATCTTGACAAAGCTTAAAACCGTACGTGAATCAATAATAATCGAGGCTTAATTTTCAAGAGCAGTACTCGACAAATCACCGGAAACCATTATAGGAAGTTCAGCTCATTGGCGATGACGAAGAGAGAAATGGGTGATAAGTTCAGATTCCTTGGAAATTTTGCGATAATGTTGTAGATACTAGAAGTTCCTAAAACGTCGCTTCAATTTCTACTTCAGTATAATTTACTAAGAGTTCGTAAAACTGTGTTTTTCTATAACCAGGGGGTTGCTGCCTTAGTCTCATCTTTCTTTGTTATAGTATTTGACGCGATAATCTGAAGTATAATCTTCTCAAAACCTTGCAAATAAAAATACTAATTTCAAGTTTATTATGCCTTTTAACCCTTTCACCCCGAGAAAAACAAACGCGTCGTGCGATGCGGCTCTAAGTTTTGAGTCTTTTGAATCTTAGAGAGTATAAACATTGAAAAGTCTCTTCAGTATTTTTCCATATGTCATTTGAGACAGCACTTTCTTGAACCAGGAAGTTCGAACATCTAACCCAGTGCCCTCGTTGCAATCGGTTTTAGACGTATGTAGACATGAGACTGATACGATACCACGAGTCGGCCGGTCAACCAACTCCAGCAATGACCCAAAAATTCACTTTACATACAAACACCACTCGATGAGTAGCCTAAAATTTCGCTTCGTCTCTGACTTTATTTCGCTTCTCTGAGGCTTTCCAAGTTTTTCCACTTTATAAAACTAAAAAAATTCAGCATGGCATTTAAATGAATATTTAAAACAACTTACAGAAAATAATTTCAACGTATTAAAGGTGCATTATTCTCCTTCATCATGTCAATTCATGTGCGTGAAACTATGTTTGTAATTATGAAAGGAATAGCTCTAGTTTCCCATTAAAACTCTGCCTTTCCTCGGCAAAAAAGCAAACAAAAAACCCGCAATGTTGATGGCTTGAAAATACACTAGACCAGTCATCCCGCAATTTAATGGCAATCTAAATTTTTGAACATCAGTTATGTAAATCCCTCGACATGCGGTTGTTCGCAAACTTCCAAGCTATATTTAATGACTTTTATATTATTTTCAGATGTCTGCTCCGTTGCGTGGGTCTTAAATTGCGAATTTTGCGGCTTCCGTCTGACAAAAATCGAAACAAATTTGAACAAGAAGTGATGGTTTGACCTTTTGTCCGGTTCGTGACTGTCGCGCGCGCAAACTGACTCCCGCGCGGAAACTCCGCCAGCTTCGTGGGTTTCCTTCGTTTACCTCATAACCGCTTTCTGAACTTTGTTTTCGGTGGTTCGCGATAAAACGTGATGGAGACCCATTACACGCCCTTCCTTTAAGAATTTTCATTCGAAAGGTGTAGGATTTATTTTTGATCTTTCCTTGTAAACGTAATGAAAATTCCTGCGGGTTTTGCTTGTGTAATAAATGACAAAGGAAATAATATTATCTCAAAGCAGAACTTCTGGGCGATAAAGTGTTCATTATGTTCCGGATATTTTGGTATTTATTTTATCAGCAGGGAGTTTTCTTCGCCAGAGATTAAAATTAGATTTTCCGTTTGTGACGATTTTGTAGATAAAAGAGCAAATTGCAGAAGGGACAGTGACCCATTTTCCCGTAAACTGACCTCAAATTCAGGGAAAACAACAGCTCATTAAGGTAGTAAAACACCGAAGTGTTGATAAGAAGGCACAAAGCAACGTGGATGGCTAAAACTGGGCAGATTGAATGGAGTAATGAAATTCATGAGTTTGAATCGAGTAATGAAATTCATGATTTTATTTATTTACGAGCTAAACAAGGAAATAATTTTTTCCTTTTAGAAATGTTTTTTCGATTTAACACCAAATTATCAAAATTGGATGGCATGAACATGTACGACAATTAGCATAGGGAACTCTAAAATATATCGGTATGCGATAGGCGGGCATTAGGTGTAACGAGAGATAATTTTCTTAACATGCAAGCTTAGCAAATGAGCGTATGTTTCAACGATCATTTACTACGTGTGAATAAAGCTGTTTATCAACACGGAAAGTAAATGAAACTATCTTTCAAAGTCATCGATACGAAGCTTAAACAGGAGATCATGGAAGTTTCGGAAGAATTATCTCGGTATCAAAGCGGCAATAGTCGAGTTTCCTATCCCTTAATAGTCCTTAATCCTTGGAGGAGATTATTCACAGAACATCTTGAAATAACCATCGTATATTCTTATCCATCTTGCAGCTCATCAAACATAATCTTCTTTAGTCTTAAAAGCATTCCTTTACATTAACGGATTAGAGCATTTTAAACTGCCGTAAGATGGTTTTAAATCTACTTTTTTTCGAAGCACGTTGAGATTTTCTAGATATTTTCAGCTCCCAACTGTTAACACTTCATCAGAGAGTCGATGATGCTTTGTTTCTTCTCCAAACTTCTCAGCCGATCAGATCAAACACAGCAATCGCACGTGCAAAAATGCGTCAAGTCGTTGTAAAAAATGCCTTCTACTTGAAGGCCCGGACGACACGGCTTACTGCACTCTTTTCAACAGTCTTAACAGACTAACATTCCAAAATCTGAATTTGCACCGACGCAATCGATTATCTGTCAAAGACAAGCCCGCCTTATATGTTTAGACGAACAAGCTTATCACAAATTCGTTATTAGAATGTTTGCTTTGGAATTAACCTCAGCGGGTGTCTTTGACAATGTGTGTTTTTGTCAAACTTTATAAGCATGAAAATTTACACAACTGTGTTCCTTATATCGTTAAATTATTGGAACTAGAAGTGAAATGTTCATTTAAGCTCATTGATTATTTTATGTTGCAAATCGAGGAAATTCTCAAATCATACTTCATCCAATTTGAACCAAATTTTCGTTTTGTTAAATAGCTATGGGGCTGTATGCTAATCTTGATAGCCGCCACCTTGCCCAGCCCCCTCAGGCTGTAATCCATGTTTTGACGAAGAGAATTCGAGTTTCAAAATTTAATTAAGATGGAATGACCTTTTGAAACAATTGCAGTAAATCGCAGTTTTACCCCCTGTGGTGAACGCCTAATCTATTCTCTAGAAGAGACGAATTTGAACCGGTTCAAGGTCGACAATTTAGTCATAGTTCTTGATTGCTTTACGTTTCTTTTGATGTCATTTAGTTGTTGGTTTTATCTCTTTCGTCTTCAGTGTGTACATGTATAACACTGTACTGATTTTGTTGGACAAAATTGGACGATGATAGTGTTTGGGATAATTTACTCTGTTTGATTTATTGTTTACTAAAATCAGTGATCCTGAAGTAAAATGGTTTTAGCGCCGAAGGGTAACATTTTTCCATTAGCATTAAACATGTTTTTGTGATAAATATGTTTGTTTTGGGTTTGTTTGGTATCTTTCTCGATATTAGATTTAATTAATCAAATGGTAAGTCAAGCCTAAGGGCCAAGGCTTTTGACAACAGGCCAGTACAATAACTCCATCTACCAAACCGTACATGTCGATCTGATCTTACAGATTTTGTTATAACAATGTTGATTTAGGACCTCCAGTCGCCCAAATGTTAACCTGTCTCTTTCGAGGAACTCTCAAAAGATAGAAAGAATCTGAGAGATCTTCCAAACGACAACTATGCTGTGAATCAAATCAAGGATGACCAATTATTCAAACAGCCCCTTCGTCACATCTTGTGCCATTTTCGTCACCAGACTCTGCGATCCCCTTGGACATGACAAGGACCGGCGGGCTCTGGGGATGAGAATGGTCTTGTGCACGTAGAGCGCGTGTGCTACGACAAACAGATGGGATTAGTTTTGTAGCCTGTGTATTTCCTCCCCTTCCTGTCGTCTATCCCTTTCCCTGATTTTTCTTGAAGGAAGTAACCGAAGACGGCCGACAAATGTAAACAGGCCATTCCTCTCTAAGGCGTAGGTCAAACGTCGAACTTCACATGAGAGGAGCTAAACTGAGCGAATTAAGTTCGGGATAAGTTCGACGTTTGACTCGACTGAGTTCTTCCGACTGAAGTTAGAAGCAGACGGATAGAACGTGTTGGTCGAACTAAATTCGAATTAAGATCGACGTTTGACCCAACGGTCGAGGTTTAACCGTTTGGATCGACTCAAATTGCAGTTTAGTTCGTCTTATGTGAAGTTCGACGTTTGACCTGCCTAAGACTGCATTGTTTCAGTGGTTGGTTTGTGTTTGTTACACATGTTTATAGAGGATAAAGACTCTTGGACTTGTTTGATTATGTTATTTTTTATTTCCTTGTTTTAGGCTATAAAAGACAATATGGGCAAGAGTTGCAAATGTCACGGTGTCTCTGGCTCGTGTACTATCCGAGTGTGTTGGAAAACCATGCCGAAGATGGCGCAAGTTGCCTCCGAACTACGACGAAGGTTCGATAGCGCGCTGAAGGTTAAACTAAACAGAAGCAAAACCAAGCTCACGAGACTTTCTCGCGGACGACGAGGACGAAAGAGGAACACGAACAACCGTCGACCGTCGCCTTCAAGTCTCGTCTACGCCGTCAACTCACCGGACTTTTGCAAAGCCGACGACAGGTATGGAATTCTGGGTACGGTAGGAAGAACGTGCAATAAGACATCGGAAGGCACGGACGGTTGTCGCCAGTTGTGCTGCGGCCGGGGATATAACACTGCTAACAAGGTGGATGACGTCAAATGTAACTGTACTTTTATCTGGTGTTGTCACGTCAAGTGTGATTGGTGCAAAAAAGAGTGGATCGAACATACTTGCAAGTGAGGCGTAATGACGTCACTAATCAGGAATAAATTATTATGGATTATGTTCAAAGGGCGTCACGGATTTTTAAAATGTGCAATTAGTCGGTTGGATTTTTATTTTTTCATTGGCCGTGTCGGATACGGTGCTGGGAAAGCAGCTATGAATGATTACACCAGAAGTAACAAAGGGTAGCTTACCACTTTCTACAATAATTCAACGACAACCAAGCATCACCGACACACTTTGACATCGCTTGTGGCTACTGTGAGTCATGGCTTAGATCTCTATTCACGCGATGCTTAAACGTTTCACTTGGAAATAGAGAATCGAAGGCTTTCTTCTAGTTGCTCACTCGTAGGAACAACAGCGTTTTTAGCCTTTCATTGGATAGGTTTTGCTTGACAGTGTACATATTTATGAGAACTTTTAAAGAACTGAATTGTATGAAAAACGACTGAATTTTACACCTCCCCCAGCAAGATTCTCCCCTGTAATTCTATCCGGATAAGTCCGGGGAATAGGAGCCTCTTCGCTGAATTCAATCAAATAAGACTAATGAGGCGACAGCCTTTTACCAAGTTGCTAATGTAGTGGCCAGGTTATACTGCTCACAAAAGCATGCGTACGTCAGTATGACGTCATATTGCTTAGCAACGTCTCGAACGAAAAACGCAGGCTCAGCCGTAGTGGTGCTTATTCCCCCGACTGTTTCCTGAGAAACCTCGGCCAGAAGCAAACTAATTAATATGCACCTTGTACTTTTCTCACATGACGAGAAATACACGAGCTTGTTACGATATTGTGGAGAAGAATGAGAGCGGGAAAGACTCTTTTCAAGTGGAAACAAGCGTTGTGATTCTCGCGACTTGTAGAGCATTTGTTTTAATTGTATGTCTTGAGGTTTGTAACTTACACAATGCAAATAACTTCTAATTATATAATTATTTCTATGTATACAAACCTTTCTTATTTATAAAATGACACCGTAGAGAGAAAATCAGTGTTTGAACATATTGTATTGTAGAGGACGACTTTTTCGAAAACACGAAAGTCCAACAGTAAAGAAATAAAAAACAAGTCCTGAGTTGTGAGTTTGCAATTTAGTTGTTCTTCCCCTGATTCCACCATTCTTGTCCCACGCTCGAAATTTGAATTCTCCCTAATCAATTTCATATTTTTATTTAGACTCCTACTGAGAATTTGGTCATTTATCACTGAAAGTAATCACCCCATGTTGACGATTTCTGCCTTGTGTTTACCTTCCTACTCATTCATTTTGTCAGGGAGAATAGAGTGTTGATCACTATGGAATAGGCGATTTGCATAATGGCGTCATTTGACTACAACTACCAGAATCCTTCACTTTTTCTGTTTCTTATGTTCATAAGGGCAATTGTTCTTTAAACCCCCCTGGGAATTCAAAATTAAAATAACAAAGAAAAAATAAAAAGAATTCTGATAGTTGTAGTCAAATGACATCGTGCAAATCTGCTATTAGCAAGGTAAAAGCCCCTCTCCCTTAAACGACCGGTAAAAACTATGCAACTAAGCCCCGGGGAAAAGGTTGTTATCATTTTAGTTGCGGTGGAGGGAAGAGAAGGTAAATCCTCGTCACTCAAAATGTATTGGCTATTGTGAAAGTAACGCTTGTGACAGTCACAAAAGTCAGAGGCTCCGAGAAACCATCACAAACAGTCGTAGTGTCTACCTTTAATGCCGTTTCCGATCGCCAAACCTGGAGGACCGCTGTTTGCGCCAGCTGGCGCTACGGGGATGACCTAACCTGGTTGTGAAAGTGGTTGTTGATCATTTCTGGAATGACCAGTTTCAACAGATTAAATAATGTAAATGAAGCTTGGAAGAACAAGAAAATTTATTGAATGAGCTGTACGGGCCTGTCAAATCACAGGTTTCAAGCCAAAATTGCTCACAAGAAGACGTTCACTGGTCTTAGTTTTTCCTACCTGTCAGTACCAGGGGGGTGGGGGGCGGGGGGCAAAATATTGTCTTCTTTTGAGACAGCTTGTTCACCGATTCCACTCATCTAAGGTTACAGTTTTCAACCAATCGTAACGTGGCTACTATCTTGGTTTTGTGTAGTACTAATTAAGAAACACGTTCTGATTAGTCGAGGACGTACACATGGCACACAACATGGCCTGTCTTACTAAGGGGTCGTGATATGGGGACGAATCCTTTTTTTTTTCAAACTCATGAATAACTCATCAAGTTTAAAGGAAGGAAATCATGACCGTGACGGTGTTTGGAAATCTGATCTTAATCAGCATAGATTTTTACGATTTTATTTCTCCGTTTTCTCCTCAGTTTTATTTTCGATTAAGAAGCGATATATCAAACACGGAAGACCATTTGACTACATTTCAAAAAACCGAGAAGACAGTTGAAAATACGATGTACAGCAGCGGAGTATTTTCGCTCAACTTCGAGGTCTTTTTGGAATTGTGGTAAAACACGGTCTTTCGTGTTTGATATTATTACTTCTAGAGTTTAAACGAGGGACATCCCAGAGATCGAAAACACCGCACGCGCAGTCCACCCCAAAAATGCCGCGTTACAAATTTCCTCCAGTATCAAGCCAAAAGTTAAGTCACTGAAAAGTCAAGCTTTTTACATCGCGTATACATAGACATTTTAAGAACTTGCCACGTAGTCAGTCGGTTCATATAATTTCAGTGACCACTGCTCGTATTATAACGTGTTCTTACAGGAGTCCTTTCTCTTCAAAAGTCCGACAAATGTCGAGGCCATGACAACTGGAAGTGGCGTTGAAATTTTGTTTAATCTCTGTGGACAAGGGAAATACAGATTGGCCGGTAAAGGAGCTTAGTGTCTTCGCAAGAGGTTGGACACAAGAGCAAATCTCTCGTTGTTATAATACTTCCCATACTAGGATCATGTTGGGCTACCTTTATTACGAGTACCCAGTCACATTTATATTCAAGTTACTCCAGGACCTTTTCTCTCGAGTCAGACCGTCGAACCACTTTAAACTGCAAAGGATATTTCGTCCTTCCAACAAGAATTTATTTCCCAAACTGACCGAAGTACTTGACGGTCGGAACAAATTGGGTTCTGGGGTTGGGGAGCTGTGATTCTTTCTAGTGTTTATTTTTTATTCTTATTGCCAGGAATTGTCTCAAGATCAATACGTATAAAGAAGCAATCAAACTTTGCGGGGAACAAGTCCATGGGAATATGTCCCATTCTGTGGTACGACCTTTAATGTCCCCACCCCCATTTTTCCGGGACCGTCCCCCCGTGTGTATAACAGGGAATTTCCCACTCGAATATTTCAAACCATACTGCACCAGAACAAAAAGGCACAACGACTGGGGACGACTCTTTATTTTGTACGAAAATAAGTTAACACACCTTACACGTATTTTCAAACAAGAGCTCTATTTTTAAAGATATATTAAGTTCCAACATCCTGATGAACAAAGAAACCAAAACTTAAAGAAACGGTTTACTGTGTTGGGGGTGGAGTATACCATAACGTCCCTGGCGTTCAAGCCAGGAAGGTACGCAAATTCCCCCTGTATGCAAGAATGCTCGTCCGTTCATGTGACCACGGTTGTCCGAGAGCCGAGACAACTAACCTTGGTTGGTGTTGCAATTTTTCCGACAAACTTTAAGGCAAACTGCTCAGTTTTTAGTTGAAATAAGGTTAAGTACTGAACTATAAAAAGCTAAATTGTTCACCTCTGTAAAAGCTAAATTTGAATTATTCTCGAAAGCCCCAGAAACTTTTCGGGCCCGCAAAGGCATTGTTAGTTAATCTGTATCTACAAACAGAGAAGTAAATACGCCTGAAACTTCTTGTATGAAGAGAACCTCTCTTCATATTAAGAATATGTAAATAAAACAGCTCTGTAATCATAAGGTTTGAGATTTTTTTACGGCTTTCCGGGTGCAAAAACTTTTCGGGACCTTCGCAAAACGAGCCCCTGGATAGTTTAGCGAGGACATAATTTCCAGAATCTAGAGTACAAATAAATACGTTTACTCTTGAAAAAAAAAACTCTCGGAATCAAAACCTTTTTTTACGCTTGACGACTAAATCAGGGCACGTAAGAGACATAATGAATAGATCAAGAAAACCTAGCAGCAAATCTTTACAGAAATTATCACTATGTACATTGAGATGTCAGGAGAAAGTGTAATGGTTGCCTCGTAGCTCTCTACAGTTGTAAGACCGTGCTGACTAAATGGGCTGCTGAACGGAGAGACATGATCTTTCCCTTAGCTGTCACAGTCCTTGATCGAGTAATTTAGAAAAATCTTGTCCAAGTTGTTTTCCCTGTTTTCTGTAGCTTGATGTTAAGCGTCTCTTTGGACTGAAAGAAATGCAAAAGTGTATCACTGAGAACAAAACAAATGCCGTCTTTCCGACAAACACATCACAAGTCCGAGATCATCGCAGCGCAACCTGAACGTGACACGAGGCCAAAACAAACTAAAGACCAGAGATAATTAACAATTAGACCCGTAGCCCGCAAGAGCTACGGGTCAATAGTCCATTCGGCTTCGCCTCATGGGCTATTGACCAGTGGCCCTTGAGGGCGAAGGGTCTAATTGGTTTAGTATCACCCAACTAGTCGGACAGAAAAGGTAATAATAAAGTTGGCAAATGCAAGTTGAAGAAATATTTATTTAGGAATAAAACGAAACAAAGCGTCACGCTCGATTGCGCCAATCTCGCTACTCGAGGACTATTACTAATAGTCCTCTAGTAGCATAGCCAATTAAAATGCAGGATTTGCATTAGTCCACTAGTTGGGTGATACTAATGCTAAATATATAGAGAGGGAGAATCTAAGCTCTAAACTTATCTACATCTACATAGCGAGTTCTACGAAGTGAGACGCCCATCACTGCAAGACATCAAAAGTAAAAAGAGGGGAGGGAGATAAAGACCTTAATATAAACAAAGAGCTGCTTTAAATAATGAAGTTTTTGTTATATCTAAAACATTGCTAGCCAGTAAGTTCCATTCGTTTATGTTTCTACAATAAAATAAGTTTCTATAGGCTTCAGTGTTTGGTTTAAGTTCAATGAACTTGTCTCCGTGACAGGTTCGTATACATTTAAATTCTCCATTCAATGTTATGTGATCCGAAGGAAGGAAAATCGTCAACTAAGGATCTCGTTTTGATGTGCTACCAAATTCTCGGAACAAACAAAGAAGGGAATGTCCTGTTACGAGGAATTGAACGATCGAACGTATTCTTGCATGTAATTTCTGTTGCCATGGTTCCTCCAGTGGCTTAACTCCACTATATTTTAAGGAGCTACGTCACGGTTTGCGCACTTTGAAAAATTTAGTCTAAATTTTTTCGAGTTCGTCGTTTGTAATCCGTGTTAATCTTCTCCATCCATAACCATCCTTGTTGACTTATGGCTTATTACTATCTTTTCGGTATTTTTCTCTCGTAGTAAACTATTATTTTTGAGTTTCCTTCACTTTATAGGTACTTTTGTACGGGCCAAAATAATTCAAAATGCAGTGACTGAGCTCCTTTGAGCAAAAGAACACTTTTTCCCTGTTTACATAGCCTCATCTAAACACTAGGGGGGTTGGGAGAATTCGACACAGTTATGCAAAGTCGTAGTCGAGAGTTTCTATAACATTCTAGAATTCTCCCAACCTCCCGAGTGTTTGCTTTTAAAAAATATTTCTTGTCAAAATCGTGTTTACGCACTCTCATCTAATCACACCTATCGATCAATGACAGTCCGCGCACTATCTTAAATATTTATATATACACACATGCAACCCTGACTCGTCCCCAGTCGCCTTCACACAGCGCGTAGCATGACTGGGAACGAATCAGCATACAACCCACAATCCACCACTTTTCCCTAAGGCCTAACGCTCCAAACATCAGCTTTCCAAACTCGCCATGGTGGTTAATCTACCCAAGTCTTTTGACAAAAACTATAATTCCTGTTGATAGGTAAAGGTAAAGTCTGCATACGAGCCAAGTGGCCCATCAGGCCGGAGCTTATCCCAGTTTCTGTAGCATGAAGCGACTAGGAGTATTTCTACTCCCCCCTGGATGGGATGCTAGTCCATCGCAGGGTTACCTCCAGCATTAAATTCGCCGGTACCCATTTATACACCTGGGTGGAGAGAGGCACTGTGAGAGTAAAGTGTCTTGCCCAAGAACACAACACAATGTCCCTGGCCAGGGCTCAAACCCGGCCCGCTCGATCCGGAGACGAGCGCACTAACCATGAGGCCACCGCGCCTCCCAATTCCTGTTGATAACCAAGTGAAAAAACTTCAATTTCAAGGCTCACTTGAATACGATCTCTGCAACAAGAACTTGAAATACCTGCCATAGCTGCCTTTGCTTCTGTCCGGATGACCGCTGGTCGAAGCTAACGAGGGTCTGAAAGATGCGCTTGAATCACGATGAGCCCTGGAACGAGATGATGACGTAACATGAGAGTTAGTTTGGTTGGAGGATGGAGTTGTGCTGTAATCGCACGTATAATAAGTAGATTATGAGCTCGACATTTCTTTGAGGTGATAGTTGATGGGGCCGGGTTGAAATCACTGTAAGAGATCAAATAAGCGTCATGAGTTGTCATGACCTTTTGTCGCGCGTACGCGTCTATTGAGATTTTCGCTGCCTTAGTGTCCAGGCCAGTAAATTTAGCCGGTCAACTTGTACCCAAGGGCCTTATTTACTAACAGGCGTGCAAAGGAGGAAGGGTATGCGAAGGGAAGACAGACTTGAACCTGTCTTCTTTCTTCTTCTCATGGTTACACGATGCAAAGAGGACTCATTCCGATCTTTCACGTACGAGGAAGAACTTGAAAGAGCCAAATAGTTCAAACAAGACTTGGATGAAGGCAACGGATGGGGTGAAGCGCATAAGGGGCCCAAAGTAGCCTACTGGAGTAAAACCTTCCATGAGAAAGAGGTTCCCACTAAGATCCTCTTCACCTTTCAGATGCCGATGCTTGCTGAGAGTTTCGTTCAGTTGTTGCACCCATCAAACCGGAAAATTCGTAACCAATGGGATGAAGCTTTCAAGGACCATACCACTTTGGAAGTTTACCCTGACAGTGGTGGGTACGTCACATTCATGCGGGCAATCGCATCTCGGCCGCTTAAGGATCGAGGTTTCGTCTTGTTCATTCCACCGGCCAAAGAGGTTGATTGGTTTGGCAAGCAGTCACTGTTTGTGATCGAGAAAAATGCCTTTCATCCATCAAAGCCCGAGAAGGAAGGTGGTCTTGTGAGAGCGACTAATGGGGGAAATTTCTTTGTCATAACACCAGATGATTGTAAAGTGTTCGGCTTAACCAACAATAACTTCAATGGATGGATCTCCAAGAAGTATGTCGAGTGGCTGCTTCCAAGAGTTGTTCCTCGATCCTTTAACAAGCTTCGAGAAGACATGATCAAGGGCTACAGGAAATACTTTGAAAACGTTCAAGACTGAACAAACCTTGCCAGCTTCTTCTAAGCTGCGTTATGTTTAAGTTTCTGTCTAATGGTTACCATATAGTATTGTGAAGTGTTGTTGGGCTGGTTGATTAAGGGTCTTTACATGTTTGTATCAAATGGATAAGCATCACGCAAGTGCTCAGTAAACGTATGGAATTTTTTACATGCGCACATGCCAATTAAGAGTCAATAAAAGAGACTCTCCTACTGATGCGCTTGATCAGTCCGTATCAGAGCTTGGAATATAGATCAAATTCACAATAGCTGTCATTTAATAATGGTTTCCATGTCAATATACCTATCAGGTAGTGAATGCTGCTCTTCTCGTTTGTGAGGTGCGAATAATACGAAAATCAGCCAACAGAATGATGAAACAACAACAAAAATTTCCTTCAGGTGAGCAGTTCACGAAAGGCTTTGGTTTGTCCCAGATTACAGAGAGAATTCTTTCAACTGACACACTAAATAACATATCGATTGGAGACGGGAAAGGAAAGATTTATATCAAACTACTTCAGAATCGTGAAACGAGCTTTAACAATGTAAATTATGAGTACGACGCAAAGATCTTGTGTAGGGCCCAACAAAACGTAGCCGTCCCTGTGTGTGTATAATATGAACTGCGCTTGTTTCTGAAACCTTTTAACCTTTCACCGTAATAATGATTGTGAAGGGATAAGAGGGTAATGTACAGTGGTGCAACCTAGTATCCGAGCTAATCTTACAACAAAAAAATGCCATTCATTAGAGGGAGTTTACCTTTTTGAAGTTTAATGGACTAAGTTCTTTTCTGGTCAGGAAAAACAATGAATTTATCTAAAACGAATGCGTCATTGGCCGGCTACACACGGTGATTTTCGATACATCTAAATTAGAGGTGTCTTAACTTATGCGAAGAGCTACTGATTGCGATAAGCAACGAGTCAAATTGGTTACTAAACCTGTTAACCTTTCACGAAGGTGATCATGAAACATGTTGCATTTTATAGAGGGTAACTGGCTGAAAATAAACGCTACCCAGTATACACCTGTTTTGGGGAAACCTTTTAAAAGGCTATAAACAGGGTTCGTACGCTTTCCAGAAAAAAATTTCCAGGACTTTTCCAGGACTCTAAAATTCACATTAACCTTTTCACTCTCGAGATCTCAATGTTAATTCTCCTTACTGTCTGCCATACATTTCATATTTTTACTTGAGTTTAACAGATTTCCAGAACTTTCCAGGACCAGTAGCCTTTTTTCCAAGACTTTCCAGTCCTGGAAAATGCCACAATAAAATTCCAGGACTTTCCACGTTTTCCAGACCCCGTACAAACCGTGTATAAAGTACAACGGGGGGTGTTTTCTGATGAAAAGCTATGAATTCGTGTTTGGTTTAATCGTAAAGGAATGCTCCTCTCTCCGGCTTCAGCAAGGTGGTATTGAAAACATCTGCATAGTTTTCAATTATGTGAACACAGCTTTAAAAATCCTTAGCTTTCACATATCACAAGTATTATAAATTCTTAATTCCTCGAGCTTTCAGGCCCCGTCCACACTACACCGGAGAAATTTGAAAACGGCTTTTTCACTCTGAAATGGCACGAAATGTTTTCCTTCCACACTACGCCGGATAAATTTGAAAACGCAACAATAACCGGTCATTTTGGATTTGTGTTTGAGGAAAACTCGGCCTGGGAAATCACACGATTATCGTGATGTCACCGTTTTCGAAAAATTCCGTTTTCAAAATGTTTTCTGCCCACACTAAAACGCAAAGCCGGCGTTTTCAAATTCCTCCGGTTTGAAGAGCGTTTTCGACTAGCTTCCTTTTCGTGACGGATTAGTGTGGACGGTAGGCCTAACCGTAGAAATAAAGCTGCGTTTTCAAATTTCTCCGGCGTACTGTGGACGGGACCTCATAACGCGGCTTAACGCCCCCGTTCACTACTCATTTTTTTGGCTCCTTTGTTATATGGCAGAGAAAAGAACAATCCTTAAATGAATTCCTGCCAAGACGATAATGTACAGAGACAGAAGTAACATACTTACGATAAAGGAATGAAGCTCTTTAAGTTATCGTCATCTCTGTATTCTGAAAAGCGATGAAGCGATGCGTCCTTCCCGGGATAACCTTCCTAAAATAAACAAGGGAAAATTGTTTTGTATTGTCAATCATATCAAGACACGATTTGACCCACCGCTTCACTATTCACGATCTCATTTCTCTGCTTTGTTTTAAAACGTTTTAAACCATCCTTTGATTTCAATACCTGTTTAAAGGAGTTACGTCGCGGTTTGCGTATCGTGAAAAGTTCAGCCTAAATTGTTCAAGTTCTTGGTTTGTAATCCGTGTCAAGCTTCTCCACCCCCAACATCGTTGTTTCTTTATGGTTTATTGTTATCTCTTCGGTGTTTTTCTTTCTTAGTTAACTATTATTTTCAGGTTTCCTTCAATTTAAAGGCAACTTTGTACGTGGCCAGAATGACTTACAATACTGTGATTGAGCTCCTTAAATGTGACAGAATCGCCTACAATGGCATGACATGAGATAACAGAATCTCAAAATACCGCAATCAAGGATAACATAATCACAAATTACTGCGAAGTTGGACTAGAGCTTAGCTTAGATCGACAATTCAAAGGTTGACCTGATCCTTTTCAGAGTGAAGAATTGGAAGGACAAACAACATAAACAACTGACCGCGCCAGGAATGTAATGTCCATGATCACTGAGCCCGTCATCACTCATGGGTCTCCTGCAGGCAGCTGCTAGCTCATTCTTCAGTGTGGCTATGTGTGCCTTGTGTGACATGATTTCCTCTTCTAAGTGCGCCACGCGTGACATGGCCTGCTGCTTGTCCACTTCAAGTTCGGAAATACGATCCAATGCCTGCTGCTGACACTCGATAAATGATGTAACTACGTGCTGGCACCAAGAAGTATAAGACAATTGATTGGTTAAAAGACATACGGTATACTTTTCGTAATGTCACGTTCTATATCATTTTGGCGGTGAAAACGTAGATTGTTCACAGCCCTCTATTTTCTCGAATTTTAATTCGATTGTTGAACGCGGGTAGAATCGCGAGAGAGCTGAACGCAAGCGCCAAATGGGAGACTTGATGGGGTAGGAGGTGAGGACCGAGATAAATATTCTTCGATTGGCTCGCTTCCCCGCCCCACCCCCTCGTGCTTCGCCCCGGCGCTCGCTTTTTCCTTCGCGTGCGTTGAGAAATAGAAAGACTCTTAACAGTCTAGGGAAAACGAGGTAGACATCGCCGTGTTATTTACGAGTTGTTAACTCGGCTTACGAAAATGTACTGGCGATAACACCCACCCAAGTTCTTGAAAAGCAGGTAAGTTCATAGTTCTACAATCACGAAATAGTTGTATAATCAAGTCGATCTCGATTCGATTGTTATTCACGAATCTCTGAGAGATACGCAAGTACAAGTCAGTGTCTATGTATTACTACATTAGACAAGATTTGCCAACATTCGATACCTGGCAGGAGAGTAATTCGGGGCTCAGGCTTAACCCGTCCATGGCTAACCGCTCGTCCGGAAGGATAATCTGGGGAAGAGATTGTTCGTACGGTCCCAGTGCACCCTTCGAGAGCCGAACTTGATCTTTACTCTGTTCCAGGGCCCGGTCGACTGACTTCAAATAACCCATCAAGGCTTCTTTTTCTCTGCAGCGGAGAAAATTTCCCAGTGTTGGATCATACAACTGGTACCAGAAAAAGATGTGTTTTGTCTGTCTCTCTGTCTATCAATCTGTCCGTTTGCCCGTCTGCCTGATTGGTTGGTTGGTTGGTTGGTTGTCTTTTTGTTTCGTTTTTTTTTTTCCACAAACGTTTTCACAAACGAAAATAGACCGTTTTGGGTTTTGGTTTGTCTGCATTTCACACTTAGGTTGCTACAAACGCAATTGACGATGACATTTACTTCTGGAAAACGGGAAAAAAGAGAAAAACTTGCGAAGAGATTAGGCAAGTGTAGGCTAAATAGATCAACAATCAATCTACCATCGTCCTCAGATCGGCCAGTTCCTCAGTAACCGACGGGGCGTTGGCGCGAGGTGAGCCAGCTTTCACTTACACTGTTCTTCAACATAACGTTATCGTCATAACGCGTGATCTTTATTACACGTGACTGTGTTCGGAGTACTCGTGAGGGATCGTCCCAGCTTTTGATAGGAATCGGAAACTCGTCAAGCGTTTTAACGGAGATTTTCCAAAACGGTACCTGTTCCCTCGATCGTTGATAACATTAATTAAAGCCTAACTAACTAGCCCTTACCTAGCTGCAGCCGTCATGGTTTTCTCAGCATCGTTCAGTCTGTCTACTAAAGCGTTCTTCTCGTTCTCCATGTAAGTCATCTGTTTTGAGACCTGGCGGACGGCGTGTTCTTTACGACGAAGCTCCATCTTGGCTTCAGTCAGACCCTACCAAATAACCCAAGCAAATAGTCGTTTCCAGTAAATACTGAGTTATTGAGGTTACTAGTACAATGCACGGAGACGTAGTGAACGAACCGAAGAAACCGAGCAGGTAAATAACAGGAAACTGAGATGACTTTTCATTCGTGCGACGCTATTAAAAGCAGGTACCATTATCAATTCTACAACTGCAGGGACGGGTTTGTGGACAGCCGTTTACCTCTTTTCCAGGTTAAAAAGGCGATCGACGTTCAATTTCAGTTGTATATTTAGTATTTTACCTTTTTCGTTTTTAGCAGTTTTAGATTAGGCAATGTTAAAGCTGGGGAATGCAAACAAAGACGCCCACTGAAAGGTTCTAAGACTGAAGTCAAAATTGAAGGTAATCCTGGTTCTGCTTATCACAGCTTTGAACAATCACGCCCTTGACAGTAAAGTGTCTTGACCAAGAACACAAAATAATGACAACGGCTAAGATTGAACTCGCCAGTCATTCCTTGGAATCAGCCACTGTTGGTAGCCTCCTGTATGGCTCGTCATGCAATATTTCAGGGGAAAGACTGCGTGACAAGCCCAGAGTGTCTTCTATAGTTAAATGATTTCCATCTTAACAGTTTATCAGTGATCACAAACTAAAGCGGAATGTCTGAACAAAGAGCTATTGTTTGTACCTTGACAGCTTCTGCGAGCGTCACGTCCTTTTCTTCACCCTGATTTGCATGAAGTTCCAGGCGCTCGCCCATCTCTTGCATCTGTGCCGTCTGCTCGTTAAGCAGGGCCTGGGCCTGTTGTTCCCGTTTCAAGGCATTGTTGAGCTCCTCGCAAATATTTTCAAAACGAGCCACAGGGACCATGGATAACATCTAGATGTAACAGAGCAGTTTTCATTTGAGTGTCGAAAAGTAATTCTTTAAAAAAAAAATTGGTTTTGCAACTACGCTACACGATTGGCTTAAAAGACTCGAGCCACTTTTTTGTCTTTTGTAATGTCCGTGTCCTTTATGATTGGCTAGCGTGATTACTTTGATTCTGGTTTTACGAAACAGACAAATTACTCCGTCTCGTCTTGCTCCTAGCTTACACAGTGTTATAGCCGGACCACCAAGAATATTTTTTTTGTCGGCCGCACTGCCTGGTCAAACCAGATTACGAAGTACATCTCTACTGGACAATAACGAAACGATAAATCAATTTCAGATGATAGTAATCAAGTAGAGAAAAAAAGAGGAGACCTGATATGTTCTCGGACAAATTGTTCAGCCTCTGTCTTTATTACATTTGCTGTGTCTTAACTGGCTCTACGGTGAATTTGGTTTTAATTACTTAAATAGTCCTTTTTCAACAACTGTTTTTAACGAACGAACCTCTTCTTTCATCTCCTGAAGTCTTTCCTCCAGACCTCGCGCTTCCTCCTTTGCCTTACGATGCTGTGAATCAGCGGAAGACTGGGCACTCTTTAGCTCAGAAGTCTCTTGTTTGCTTTTTGAGAGTTCAAGACGCAATGAACGTCTGTCAACCTCGGCTGAGTGAAGGCGCTGAGTAAAGCCCAGGATGTGATTCTGAAGAGCACTAATTGTTCGCTGTAGATAAGAAAAAATGGAATGGCACATTATCACACGCCAAGAAACCAAAGGTACTCGCCAGTCATATATTCAAGCTCGCCAGTCACATATATCCAAGCTCATTTTACGTAAGTATCCCGTTCGTTTCTGTGTGACACCAGGTGCTTTCCATTCAACAAAAAGTTTCGAAAATTTAGAAACGGGGACAAATGGACAAGTGGAAATTTCCCGGGAAATTTTTCCTTGGAAAGTTTCCAAGAAATCCAGAAATTGTTGAATTTTCGAAAAATGGAAATACCAGGAGGAAAGTCAAATAGAACGAAAATTCCCGGTGAGAAATTTCCGACAATTTCGGTACACCTCGTAAGGTTGACTCCTTTTCTGAAAATTCCGCAAAATGATGTTCCATTCGTAACTGAAAATTTCCGGAAATTTAAACCAGAATTTTTCATTGAATGGAAAGCGCCCGCGCGCGCCCACCGACCACAAAATCTACTCAGTTCCCCAAGACTGTAGCGCATGCATGCGTATAAATTAAAATTACAAATTCCCTGTTACCTACCTGACTGGAGATATACGCCAATCCAGTAGATGGACCTTTGGATAACCACTGCTGTAGACCCAAGCCTAACAGCGCCATCAGCTCTCCTCTGAACCCAGAGTATCTCTCGTGCCAAGCTTCTTCGCCTATCACCCGGCCAGAAAATTCCGTTTGAAGACCGGAGATGATTTTACTATATGCGTTCCTGGCTGCGGCAATTATACTGTTCCCGGATGAAGGACTAAGCGCCCTGCTTCCGCCATCTGAAAAGTGTTGTGAAGAAGTCAGTTCAAGTTTTTAGTGCAGAGTGCACTATTGGGACGGTTTAGGGGGGTGCTGTTCGCTAATGTACTTAGCACTAATGCCATAAGGTGTAAACTTTAATGTTTGTTTAATTAATTAATTTCAATTAATCAATTAGCCATGCAGGAAGGAGGGGCTAGGTGGGGTAGCTTCTTGAGTGCACTACGCAAAACGCGTCATACTTACGTTGGTTTCCTGAAAACATGAGAAAACTATATATATTTTTTGAAAATCTCTTGCTATCCTTGTGGTGCTATTCTCTCTAGAACAAAAGCAATTTACACGAAACGCAAGCGCAGAAAAGTTAGCCTTCAGTGTCGACTACATGTTAGGTGAAGGATACATTTCATACCCGATCACACAAACGTAGAGTGCTTTTCCTTGTGGTAGAACACAACATGTAAGACGCATGCGTTCTGGCATTACTAGTGTGAAAAACTCCGCTTTCGAGTTCAGATCTGCGCGTTTATTCCAGTGATATCACACTCTCGTTTTGACCAGGGATAGCAGTTATATTTCAGATAACGTCAGTTCTCCCTTTTTAGTGCAAATAACGCTGTGACTGCGTATCTTCTGGAATCACCCCTAGCTCGATTCAAGAAATTTCGTCTGCTGTTTTATAACTATTGTGTGTTTGCCAGGGTTCAAGTAAAGAATGGAAACATAATGCTTCTCGTTAGCGGCTTGTTTACCGGGGTATTTCCTCTTCCATGAAGGGAGCAAAAAGTTCATATTCAGCCGAAGCTTTGCTACCTTAGTTACATGTAAAACTAGTAAATTTGTGACAAAAGAAACTTCGCAATTATTGCCGTCCGTGGAACTTACTGAAACCGCCATATTTTCATCAGTCTTTGAGACGACTCTCTCGCCGATCTGGGATATAATTTCGACCAAATAACGATCTCTACATTCAAAACTTGTCGTTGAAACGCTCCTCAATTGTATCAATCGATAGCATTGTATTTCAGTTTGATGTAAATAAGAACGCACTATTCCGTAGCTGGACGTGACTATTTGATAATTAGATTAGTTCTTGTTCATCGGTGAAATGAAAATTTGCGTTTGGAACAAAACAAAATCGTTCCTATTCGACTTTTCAGCAGTTATTTCACTTTTATTTTCCATTTATCTCCAGCAGTGAGCAAAAACATGCACATCTTTCTTATATTTTCGTGGAAACAAAGGTACCTTGTTGCACACATTGGCGACTCAGGAAAACAAAAGTATCAAGTTGAAAACGTTGGCGTGAAAAGCACAATTGTCACATTTGCCGCGATGACTTTCAAAACCGTCTCGACAAACGGTAATCGTAAGTTATTTTTGAGCCTTGAAAGAAAACATAAACATGAAACATACACACTGCTAAGATTATGTCTTATCAAGTTTTTTTGTCCGCTGATATTCCGCTCATATTAGTTGACTACCAAGGGAGAGAACGGCATGGGTGAGGACCTAGGTGACTACTGTATCGGAGCCGTAAATTACACTCTGCAGTATCTGAGATTGTCTCACTAGTTAAGAATGAACATGAGTTCAAAATCAAGAGGAAGGAGAAAAGTAAATTATAAAACTTGGGAACAAGCTTGGTCATGCCGTCTTGACAAAGCATTGAATCAACATAATGTAAAACTGAACAAGTATAAACGCTCTGGTGATTCATAGCAGCCTTAAAAGCGGCCAGTGCCGGTTTAAAACTTTCTGTGAATATCAGTATGACGTTCTACCACGAATGCCGTTGTGTTATTGGCTGCGTAACTCACTATCTATTCTGTTTGTGAGTAGCCTAGCAGTGTGCGGTTGTTAATGAAATGGCGGTTGCTTCGTTACGTTTTCGAAGTGCCTGTGAAGAGGATTTAAATAATTTTCTAGTTCAGTTTTGAACGACTAGTAGATTTATACTCTATCGTTTTCTATGCGTGATAGAAATCTCCAGCTCAGAATCTAATTGTTCAAGGGAACATATGCATAATTGCCCGCTCTGAAATTATAAACGACCTCTCTTTTCATTTCTGAGATTTGCCTTCCTTAAAAAAAAAAAAAAGAACATAGTGCCATTTGCCAACTAACCTCGGTCATCGCGCCCCGAATCTCCATCCCAGGCCTCGTTCATCCTATTCAGAGCAGACTGTAACTCGCTCACGGCACTGGTCAGGTGACTTCGTAGCTGGGAGCTGGTGAACCACGCCTGTGCTGACGTCACCCTGACACTTGCACGTGACGTGTCCCCGGAAATGGATTCTCGTGTATGGCCACCAGCAAGACCTGTTAAAATGGCGCAGGTGATTGAAAGTTGTTTTTGTTGTCGTAGTTGGGTCTTTTTTCTTTTACTTTTTTTTTTCCTCAATCCAAGATTATGAGCACGGATTGCACAAATTACAAGTTACGTACGACAGAAAACTAGATTAAGTTAGAAACGTAATATGTGGAAAAAACGTTCCCCCTAAATTCGATGAATTTTTCATCAGCATTTCTTTTTTCAAGGTTGTAATTGTATTTAAGACAGTAGAGAATCACCATAAAGCGTGACGTGTTGTCACTTGTAGTAAGTCTGATATCAACAGTTATCACTCACCCTTGAAGTCTGCCGTCTTCTTGGATGTTTTTCCGCAGCACACAGTGGACATTCCGCTAAACTCACCCGGAGACTCGGACGACACGAATAATTTTAAACTACAAGATCCAAAATAACGCAGTCTGTTAGCTGCAATAACGGCTATAACACCGACTCTAAACACTAAGACAGGACTCCGCCCGTCCCTCAGAAGTTGCTTCTTGGCCGTGCGGGATTCATCCTTTTCCCGCTTCTCACCTTCCATTTCGTTACTTAGCATTTCGCCTAAAGTGTTCGACTGATCCCGGAGAGATTCTAAAGTTCTTGAATATTCGGATAAAATCTTCCGTTGAGAGGCTAAAGCTCGTATTCGTCCAAACGCAGGCCATAAGGCGCCTGCGAGCAGTGCGCAAACAGTTAACAACGACGACTCGCTTCTTTGACTTTGTTCCAACGATAATTGAAGTCGAGCGTTTTCCATTTCCAGCGTATCTTTGACTTGTCCTGTTTCTTGAACCCTTTCCCACGCTTGGTCAGCCAAAGACTGTGTTTTCTGAAAGAAAGAAAATCGCTTAAAGCTGAAACTAAGAATTCTTGTCCTGCAAAAAAGGGCGGCACAATAAACAAACCCCCAGCTCAATGATTTCGTTAATTCTCGTCACCTTTAAGTTTGAAAATGTCAGTTTTGACATTATCCGATGCAGAACTACTTCAGTTGCCAACTTACTCCGGAAGCTAAGGAATAAAGTCAACACTTCTCACAAAAATTAAGAAGTTCACAACTTTATCAAAGCCAGCCACAGAAGGGTCATAAAATGCCTATCGACTGAGTGAAGACAGCCGGACGGAAAATATTCGGCTCTCTGTCAGGACGCACGGACCTCGCTGCGCTCGGTCCGTACGTCCGGCCCTCTCACTCAGTCAATAAGTTCCTACTATCATCTCTGTCTCGCTTTTTGTTTAAGCTATGAAGGGCCCTGAACATCTTAGAAGAAAAGCACAAAGCACTAGTGATACCTGGGTTCTGGTATGGAGATCTTTGATCAGGTTACTGTAATGTTCCTCTATCTCACTCTTTTGTTTCTTCCACGAAACTTCGCGGTCTTTGATGGCCGTAGAGAGCTGGGGATTTAAAACAAGATGTGAGATCTTAGCACTTTCACACCAGATAAAATAACTCAATTGACTTCAAGCCTGGTTTAAAGATTAATCGGATTTCCAACAGGGCTGGGTTGTTCAAAGCCCGATTAGGCTAACCTACGATTCGCAAGAACTTTTATTCCAGTTTTGCAACTTTTGGATGAGGTTTCATGTTTACATTGCTTACCCTTTAGTTTTGAGTTTTAATAACCTCAAACTGCACAGAGCATAAGCAATGAAACATTTTGAGACAAGAAAAATCAATACTTCGGTTTACTTCGGTTTACTTTTAATTTACTTTTAATCCTTTCGAACAACCCGGCCCAGGACACGCAGTTTCGGCGGTGTAAAACAAAAGCAGAAGAAAACTGGCTGCTTCTGAAGGCTAGCATTACTAAAAGCAAATTCTCAGCCATCCTCAACTGTCAATCACTTTTTATTCGTCGTTTAAAAGTGCGCTGTAGATTTCGTTTACAGTTAACTTAAGCTTCGATTGAGGCGTTGACACTTGTGCTGGATACTCGGTAAAGAATTCCCGCCCTTTAGTGCTAACCAATAACATTCGAGTATTGCCGCGGTCACTGCACGTGCCTTGAATTGTTTACGTCAAAAAATAGAAAGACTGCGACGCCAAGGAGACAAACAAGGTCAGTAAAGCGAATGTTTTATTATCTATCCGACGTATTGGGCAATTTTTACAGAAACTTTAACATCTCGAACCTTCTAATACGCGAAACTCGGCTTCCTTCTTCGGAATTTCGTAGATGGAGAAGTAAATGCAAACAGACGAGAGGAAACGAAATTTAAGCTTGATGCATTTGCGAACAGAGTACGTGAAGAAACAAAGAATTACTTAGTCAGGTATTTAAGCAAATAACATGCTTTAAAACTAAGAAAACATCGTTTAAAATCAAGCTAACGTTTATCATTAGTGGTTTTATGATGTTAACCTACCTCCGTTCTTAATTATGTGTTTATCTTGTATTTATCGTGGGCGACCGTGCGAGCCTTTACTACAACTGTACGTATACATAACGAAAGATAGAGTTGTTCAACTGTGTCTTAGGCCCATACTACGCCGAAGGAATTTGAAAACGGAGGTTTCACTCTGAAAACGAATCAAATGTTTTCCGTCCGCGCTACACCGGAGGAATTTAAAAACGCCACAATCACCGGTGATTTTGGATTTGTATTTGAAAAAAAAAAAAATCGGGCAAGGAAATCACATGATCATCGTGAGGTCATCGTTTTGAAAAACCTTCGTTTTCGAAATGCTTTCTGTCCACATGAAAACGAAAAACCGGCGTTTTCAAATTCCTCCGGTTTGATGAGCGTTTTCGTAAAGCTCTGTTTTCGTGACGGATTAGTCTGGACGGTAGGCCTAACCGTAGAAATAAAGCTGCGTTTTCAAATTCCTCCACCCAGCGTAGAGTGGACGTAGCCTAAGTTACTTGTCCTATCAACAGCTTACAGTAGCTTGTGGTGTGCTGAACATTTAACAGCATGATCAGTCTTACTTTGGTCACTGTTTGTTCGTGTGCCTCCTGTGCATGCCGAAGTGACTCCTCTTTGCTCAACAACACGCTCTCAAGGTGCTGAATCTGAAATGGAAAAAGTGTTTGGGAAACGAATGTTTGAAGCTGGTATGGACGACTGTATCAAGCACCTCACATCGTTTTTGCAGACTGTACGATCACTATGTGCGATACACAAAACTTCTGATCAGACTAAGTTAAATATTCACGTCGGTATCTTTCTAGGAAAACATACACAACAAAAATCAACTACGTAAACGGAAGCCTTACCTTATACCTCATGGTCAAACATGAAACTTAAAATTGCAAGGTCAGTAAGTATGAGTGACTTACCCTCTCGTTAGCTCTGTTTAGCTCGCTGAGTTGAGCTGACAGTTGCTCTGACACCAGGTTACACATGTCTGACCAGGAATATCTGGACAGAGCGGAGGAGTCTGGTGACGAGACATACACCTGTCCGGTGATCATCCGCTGGTACAGGGAATGCAGGAACATGCGATGAGTCTGAAAGAACCAGAAAATCCTACGTTTAATTTTAGCAGTGATCAATGGCGACACCGGACACGTGTTTCACAAAGTAGAGGACAATAATGCACTATTACGTAACAGTTGAGTGGGGAATGGTGCTTTTGTTGACCTGTATAGCCCCACCCAGTCAAAAGGAACAAAACAAAATTTCAAACTAGTCGTCAACGCAACGCCCTTCCATAATAACCCCCTGCTGCTTTCCCAAGTAACATCAATATGAGCTCGTGACGTTCTAACCATTCTCGCTGATTCTAAACCCCCAATGCAGTGGCTTGCTTGTTGGATTAATAATGTTACAGTATGCTCAGAAACCTATGATCTATCATATTAGAGTAATCTTCTTTGCCCAACCCCTTTAAAGGCTGTAACCTTTCCTACCCCTCCCTCTGACCGTCAGCCAGAGCATGAGTTACAATACATAAAGATACAGCAGTAGAGTAAGTTAGGGCTCGCAAAGAAGAGCTTCGCTGAAGAAACATGTCTCCTAGGAAACATGAACTGAACAATCAGTTAGTCCTACCTCATCTTCACGATTTAAGACGCTCTTCACTTTAATGTTCTAAAAGGAACAAAATAATAGTTACCATTATTGATTTATTCATTTGTAAATGCAAACGTTTGACATTTCACGCTTTTATTAGTCTGTCCACGGACGTTTATCTTTTTGCTACGGGTTATTTTTCTTCGAGAGCTCTAACGATACGAGCGCAGAGCGCGAGAGCGTCTTTCCCCAGCCCCACCCCCTTTTGTTATGGCTAAGCTTGTGATCTCGACGAACTCAAGGCAAAATAGAGGGTCTAAGCGAACAGACTACGCCTTTGCATTCAGATAAGGAATATAGCTGATAAGAGAGACTTGTAACTTGCAATCGACGTACCTCTTCCTCTGAGTTTTGAACTTTGTTTTTGGCGTCTTCTATGGCCTTGTTCAATGTTTGTATGTCAATCTTCATGGCTGCTATTGTGGCTTCCTTCTCTGCGCATTCAGTGCGTGACTTGGCAAGCTCTTTAACTTTAGAGGCCACCGCGTTCTCCGCCTCCTGGCAAAAACACGCACAGAAAAACATAGGTTATTAGCGAAGACCAAGTTGGTCAATCCGGTTGAGCCAAGATTTTCTTGGACAAAATAATTTGATGGACTAACACTCAAAACGTCTCCTACGTGAAGGGCTTCCTTAATGGCAGTAAAACTACGTTGTGTTAGAATCAGCCTGTTTTACCATGTAGACTATCATTTTGGTATTTTTTCCCAATTGTAAAAAAAACTCATCTCCTCGAATACCCTTTTTTCAATAATTTCCTCAGTTTTTCTAAATAAATCTCATCACTATGTTCTTACTTTCATAGCCTTTTCTCTGCTGGTCACCATTTCTCTGTAATGTTTACAGTCCGCTGACAGTTTCTCCACAACCTCTCTCATCCTTTTTAACTAAGAGTATCAGAAGCAAAAATAACACATTATCTAAGCCTGAAATTCAGCTACCTCCCCAAGTCGCTCTCAAATTGGAACAGGCTACAAGAGGAGGAAGAGATTCGAGTTGAAGCAGTGTAATTCCTAACTGAAATACCAAATCTTGCTAATTACGATTACGATTTGACAATTTGCTGACTGTTTTCCTTCCACTTGCAACAAAATCCTTACGATTCTAGAGTGTTGTAAATTTGATGTCAGTTTCTCTAATAGCAAGCGAAACACTAAGCACGTGCGACTTTCATCTAGAATGAACAGAGAAGATCACAAAGTGGCAACAAATTTTCCAAGACTTTCTATGTAATAGTTCAAAAGACAGTGCATGAAGTTTGATAAGTTCGACACCGACCTCAACTGAGGCATTAGAGCATCTGTTCTGATAATCAACCAGTGTGTGACGCAGATTCTCCAACACGGCAGCTGGTGACAGAGCCTTCTGTTTCTCTTTCTTGTGACCTGCAAGAAATAGTGAATAACTTTATTTTCATGTTCATGTCATTTAAGTCTCAGTCTCAACCCAGTTTCAACTAAGGATCTTGCATCTCAGATTTCGCCATTCGTTCATACAGTGCTTCTGAATGCGATCAGTTCCTTATATGAGCATTCATGAAGGCTCACCTTGTCGTTTGTGTTCCGCTGGTTTTTCAATCTGAAAATTGTCCAGGAGCAGTTCAAGCTCACGCATGCTACTTCCATAGGTTGTGTCCAGCTGAATTTGCCGTTTCTTCGCCTGTAAAAGATGTATTACACGTCCAACTTGGTTAAACCAAAACCAGTGAATGAAAAGTTAAAAAGGCGAATGCAGATAAACTGGTCTGAGTAAAGCTCTGCACACCAACCCCCCCCCCCCCCCCCCCCCCACCCCCCACCCCCCCGAAAAAAGAGAAAATTTAAAAACCCTCTTTTTTTTTTCAAGTATATAAA
>Ga0126339_10000170_pt1 | contig 28772 bp, 17 predicted proteins | sample OrbTmetagenome_2_FD_92532 | JGI IMG/M metagenome (GOLD analysis project Ga0126339, IMG submission 92532) | Coral microbial communities from Petempiche,Puerto Morelos, Mexico - Orbicella T R C metagenome | ecosystem: Host-associated > Invertebrates > Cnidaria > Coral | place: Petempiche,Puerto...
GGTGGTGGGGCGGGAGGTGCTGTGAGTTGTCTCTGCCGCCTCCCCCCCCCCGCCCAGAAGATGGGGGGGGGACGGAGAAAAGAACTGGGGGGGGGGGGGGGGGGGGGGAGTACCGAGGGTAATCTACGTTGAATTAGCTTTCCTTCCAGGGGATGTAGAAAAAGTTCTAGTTTCTTCATGCTTCGAAAATGATTGCGATCTCCCAATCTCAGGACTGCAACAAATTGAACCTTTGTCATATTTTACCTCACATACTTACTGCAAGTTAATTTCATTTTAGGCTGTTGCTCCTCCACCTTCAACCACAGTAACACCAACCAAACCAACTGAACCAACTAAATCTACTACAGCAACCACAGGAAAACCAACTTCAGTATGTTACAGTCATTATCTTAATTTATCTTGTTGTATTTAAAGATGATTTCCAGTTCGTACTGCGTACTCTCGAGAGTTTGTCTGCGTTTTTTGTTTTGTTTCATGTAAGACATCACAAAATGTGAACATTTCGCAACTACTTACATGAATTAAATTCCAAGTTTCAAAACAACCGCCATTATGGATGCGAAGCGGTCGAAGCTTTATGCTTCGTTCTTTCTCATATCACTCGATGAAACAACTTCGCAGCTTTAAAAATCAATGAAGCTGTTGGAAAAAGAATTTGAAAGGCCTCAAATATAAGGTATGTGGTTCGTAACAAATAACATCGATTCGCATTCCATCGAGTGAGACTTATAATGTTTATAAACGTTAGGGTGCTGAGTACGATACTGAAAATCATCTTTAAGAAAGAGCTACAACACTGTTAGCTTTAATAAAAGGCAACTTCTTAATTTACCTGTTAGCGTCTCAATTGTAACTTTTGTAATGTCGAGAAGAAGAAAAAATACTCACACGTAAGGTGCAAAGCAAAACAAAATGACAATCAGTGATTTTATAAAATCAGGCAATTTTGACATACCTGCCTCGTCAAAACGTTTGCGATAATTATACGCGTTGTCTCTGCAATCTTCGGTTTGTCGATCCTTTAGCCTACTTGTTGCCGTAGCCACCACTCCCCCAGGAAAAACAGGAGAGAGGGAACCATAGTGCGAAGGTTGCACGATGTAAAGTGGGTGAAGTTCGATAAACAAGTGGATACTAATTCACGACGGATGAGTGATATCATTGTCATTGCTTTATCGATTATGTGTTCTTACAGAAGCAGACAACCCAGCAAAGGACTATTCCAACAGAAGGACCTGTTGTGGTATTTATAGCTTACTGTTACAACTTTGCAATATCCAGTATTTATTCTTAACTTTATAACGTTTTGCATTTAGAAAAGAGTTTACTTTCACTCAACTTTCTTTTCGAATTCATTTCAAAGCTAACACATTGTTGATATCTTGTGGTTTGTGTTAGCTAAAGGACTTCTTTGTAAGGTGGATTTAGTTTAGAGCATATATGCTGCGGAATGTATTGTTTGTTTGGGAAACCAAATGCGTTCAGCAAAATCTATACTTATTTCTTACTCCAGTCAAAGGACCTTTAATTTGGTTGGGTTTTTTAACTTCTTTAAGTGTTACTCTCCAACATGCAACAAAGCTTAAGCCAGTCAGTATGTACGCATAACAGACCTATGCCTATAACAGACCTATAAATTGGACTCTTCTGCGGTAAAGTTTATGTATTGAATGGATTGGAGTAGTTCTGTAATATTTTCTTTCTACACTGGGTGCTGACATTGCTATTTCTTTTGTTCTTTAGCCAGATGGACCAAATGCAGGAAAGCAGGTGTGTAGGATTTATAGAAATGCTTTGGCTCTCGAAGCAAAAAGTGAAACTGGCTCGGTTATCGCAGATTATCGTTATTTGTCAGTGTCTCGCAGATCAATTTTTTTGTCTGAGCTTTCGGCTTCGGCAAATAACTGATCTGTTCGCCACTGACAAATCCCGATGTTTTGCTCAACCTCGTCCATTAATTGTTAATTATTGAATGGCAATATTGTTTTAAATTATTTCTAATTAATACATATCTTGACTGTGACAATAGCTTGCACGTGTTTTTCTCTCGTGATGGTTTTAGAAAGTGGCTCGAAAGCTTGCCTGTGTGCGACTTACTTGCTTAAAGAGAGAGTTACCTGCTCTGATTTCTAATTAAACAGTTCAGGAAACACAAATCCAAAGTAGCGTTACGGATTACTTATTTCCAAGAAACTTTCTGTGAAAACTGTTTACTGCACGTACCCTTGGTAATCAGCCTTGCTCCTCAAACCTTATTCCCTGACTCTCTGTTCTCACCTTCGCCTGGGGGAAGCGGGCACGATAGAGACCCTTGGAATGCGATTGACCTGTTTGTCTTTAATCTAAATCAGTTAACATTGGTTTCTTTGTTTAGGAGAGTAGCTCAGTTGGCCGGGGTGCTATCGCTGGTATTATCATTGGTACAATTATGCTTGTGATGTTGATCGCATTTGCTCTCTGGTTTGTGAAGAAGAACCACTTTCCTTCCCGAGCTTATTACAAAAAGGTGAGTCAGAACGGTGGTGGCTTAACTGCAGAATACCCAGCTGCCTCTTGAGTTAATTCATTCATGTGCATTTCTCATTCTTTCAAAATATGTGCGAAAGTAGAATCGAGAACCATAGTGGCAGGGTATTCTGCAGTTGCTCCAGCATTGTATTGTAATTTCCATAACTAGTTAAGCACCTGTTTCTTTTTTTATTCGCCTGGTGATTTTGTCATATATTGAAGACTAATCACTGCTCTGTTTTCTCCTCAGAATGTAGACACGGTGCATTTTAGCAATGAAGCATTTAACGACAACAGTATGATGTCGTTTGATAATGTCTTGTATGGTAACCTTGACGACCCAGTACTCATGACACCACTGGAATTTCCGATTGATGACAAGCAGCCTGTGCCACAGGTACATTGAAAGCAGCTCAGTCACGGCATTGTGAATTAATTTTGGCCACGTGCAAAATTGCCTTTAACTTGAAGGAAACCTGAAAAGAGTAGTTTACTAAGATAGAAAAACACCAAGGAGATAATGATAAACCATAAAGGAACAAGGATGGATAAGGATGGAGAAGATTGACGTGGAAGATTACAAACTAAGAACTTGAAAAATTTAGGTTGAACTTTTCAAGATGTCCAAACTGAGACGTATGTCCTTTAAGGTTCAGCAATAAGGGTAGATCTTGTTGAGTGCGCATTGAAGCTGTTAGATAGCGCAGTGGTTTGAAATGATCGAGAAACACAAACGAATTAAAAAGATGCTGTTGAGAAATACGGACGGTCAAGGCTAAACAATCATGGTAAAAGCTAAACCGTTGTGGAAATCTGTGAGGGAAAACAGAAACTATTGCCTCTAACCCCAAAACAACAGCTGCTAACAATGAAAAGATTCCAAGTTTACGAGAGCAGCTACACTTTTGCTGTGAGAATGCTGGCTGAAATGAAAGTTAGAAGGTTAATTGTAAGGGAAGCCCATAGTGATTTAATTGGCTTTAGTTTTCCCGCGCTTGGCAACAGGCTAGGTGTTTTCCCGCGCTTGGCAGCCGCGTTCATGGTTTCCCGCGCTTTCCACTCGTTACAAGATTTTGCCGGTTTCGTGTTCTGATTGGTCTAGCGCATCTCGAGCCACGATCTTGATTGGCTGTCTGGTTACTTTCATGTAGTTTCACGAATCAGTCGAGCATGTTTCTGTTTTCACTCTGTTTTTAAAGTTTACTCACTGCTTCATGTCTGTCACCAACATCAACAGCACACACTTTATTACTAAAATAGAAAAACTCTCACTTACAAAACAATGGTAATTGAAACAGGAAATTAGGTAAATTCACCCAGAATAACTTAAAAGCTAATCGAGCTGAGTGAAATTAAATAGTGTTTATATAAGGAAGTTGGTTGGCAGTAAAACTTAAAGGGGGGGAGTAGTGAGGAGACAAAATAAGGGGAAAAAATAATACCTTTCTTCAACAGGGTCAAGCACCAGAGCATCTTGACTTTGACAATCCACTGTATCGTGACTTGCTTGGCTTGGACGCTACACAGAATCCTCATGACTTACTTTTGGAACAAGGCACTAATCCGGTGAGTGATTTGTTTACAAGTAAAAATGGATGGATTCATGCCAAACTTGTACTTTTGTGCTCTAATATTGTTTTCAAATTGTACTCCATTTGGTCAATTACTATTACCACGCGAGCAAGTCGTTAATTTTTCATATTTAGCCGCGTAACTGCAAGCAATCTTTTCATTCGCGTATCGTCACATTTCTCTACAGGGATAAGTATTAGAACATGTACATGTAAGCTTAGATTTCGGTAACCAAATTACCATCATGTAATGAACCTAGATGTAACACAAAGAAGGAATAGGGTGTGTGCGTTACTGCTTCCCTATAACAGTAGCCTCCTCTGTACCCGTTACTTGACGCGCGTTGCGTGCTAAGTTACTGCTGGGAAGGACACTAACTTAATATTAGAGTCATGGGGCGCAAGGCGCACGGGCTCGCGCGCGATATGCACTGAAGCACCTGTTAAGTAGGTTAAAATATGATTCATGGGCTACTGAACCTAAGTCAACCTTACGAGATGTCATTCTAGCTGAAAGTAAGGCAGTGAGAACGATGAAGTGCGTCGGCGGCGTGGACGCTGTCTCCTTGTGCTACTTTTTTCTCTCTTGTGATATGGAAGTGAATGAGATTAAGAGGTCAAGAATTTGATCCAAGACTTTCTCCTTATGTGATGCTTATTTACATTAGCAAGACACTAACTCTCATAGCGTTTCTCCCCCACCCAGAAGTATAAATGGGTACTGGTAAAATCTTGGGGGGAACCTGGAATAATGCCGGGGGGGTAACCCTGCGATGGACTAGTATCTCATCCAGTGGAGAGTAGAAGTACTGCTATTTGACAATGAGATCTCCGCACAGTCCTCTTGACTTTCAGTTTACGTCATTGTGTGACACTAATTATAAACTGATTATTATAAACAGATGAACTGGTTTTGCAATGTAATGCGTTGTTGTATATATTTGTAGACTTCAAGCGAGGAAGGAGTGAGAGAATTTTCCAACCCAATGTATGACGAGGTCACCGGTGGCGACAAAACACGGCAAAAGGTATTTATAAGAACTACTTCCTTTTGGATTGGATAGGCCACGTTCGATATATCAATATTCCAAAATGGCTCCGATGCTTTCAGACAAAATTGCAACAGGCCACTTCCGAGTTGGCTTTTGCCTCGGTGTCAAAACGAGTCTTCCTGCGAAACTATTCATATGGAAATGAGTTCCGCCTGAATATTCATTTTCATGCAAATCAAACGAAGACTCGTTTTGAATCAGAGGCGGCACAAGGTAACTCGGAAATGGCCGATTTTGTATGTCACTTTTGTCCCTCAATTCCCAGAGGAGAACAAGATACAAAGAAAACACCACCAAATATGAAAGTTTGTCCTAAAAGCCTCGGAGCCATGTTAGAATATCGATATGTCGAACGTGGCCTATTGCCGGTAATTACGTAGGTCCGGGATTTAAATCACGTGATTGTTCACAAGTGAAGTAACGTCATCTTTCTGCAGATCAGAATGAAAGATCATGTATTTAGAGTCGGCTAATTAAAACGTGTATTGTAATGATATCGCATGACTATTAATTTATTTTCTTTCAGTTTAATTTGGACTCCAGATACCTTCCAGGCGGAGAAGACACATGTAAGTAAACTATCTGAAAAAAAAGGATCCAATTTTCTTACCGTATCCACGCAAAGGTTTAGCGTGCTCAGAATTTGACTCCTGTCTACATTCTTAAAACATGAACTGCTTGAAGTCATGGGAAATTATTCGACATGACAGGAAGCCATTTTATTTATTTATTTATTTATTTATTTATTTATTTATTTGCTTACATTACAGCACTTACAAAAAATAACGCTACCTACAATGAAACACTTACATTACAACAGTTACATTACTCTACTTACAATAAGGCGCTTAGACTAATTACACTAGAAGTATACAATTGACAGGCGGCCATGATCTGCAAATACCTTTTTAAAAGTAATCGCTATCGATCGATTACAGTAATAAGTACAAGAAAACTGTTGCTGTCATGTTTCTGGCCAACCTCGTTTCCAGAGCTTTTCCTTCCAAATTTCAAGGGAGAAGCCCTGGGTACGAGGTTGTTTTCAGACCATGGGAGTTCAGTAATGCATACTTTAGTTTACAGTTTTTCCATCTTTTTTTTCTTTTTTATTCAAGGTTGAGGGAAGACTTACGAAGCCATTTGGGAAAAAAAAAACAGAGGTAGGCTATCCTAGAATAAAAGTGAGCGCTGGTTTCAGTGATTTCTTTTAATCTTCTCTTTCATTTGAAACTTCTGCTAATTTCACAAGTTGTGTACATAACTGCGATGATCAGTCATGTCTTCACATTTCGTTGTATTACTATTATTATTATTATTATTATTATTATTATTATTATTATTATTATCATTATCATCATCATCATTATTATTATTATCGCAAGGAGTGTTCTTGTAGCATCATGCTGAATCTGCTAATTAATATGCCAAAACACGCAAAACCGTGTTTGACCACGTTTCCAAACACCGAGAAGAGAGTTGAAAACACGACGCGCAGCGGAATATCTTTAACGACTTACGAGGTGTTTGAATGTGTAATCAGACACTGTCTTGAGTCCCAATCGAAACTAACACAAAGGAGAAAACGAGCGAGCAAAAATCTATGGAAATTAAGATCAGATATCCAAGCACCGTCATGGTCATGATTTCCTTTGTTTAAACTTGATGAATTATTTTGTCAATTAAAATTGACAAACAGACCTTATTCGTAGTTTTCAACTCGACTCCTCACCAATCCCCTCGCGGTTACGCCCCTCCGCCGCCAAAATAAAAGCATACGCGCGCGAAATCCCGCCAGCTACGCAGGCTAACGTTCCCATAAATAGAAACCATAGCGCTGACGTTTGATTGCTTATTGTTTTTTTCCAGGCCCCTATTAATCTGTTCTGTAAAGTGACCTTTTGTTGGTTTTCTCACCTGGGGTTCACGTCATTCGCAGAGGGGATTGTCAGGTGTATTCAAGGATCTATCGATTTCCTTGTGATGCTTTGAATGCCAAAACATATGTTGAATTTGTGTTGTCTGTTTTTAACCACGATTCAAAGTGAATCGAAGCTGTTTTGTTACTCGTAAAGTGTTTTAAAAAGTGCCGCTGTCACGCAAGGCGATTTTGCCACGCACTGGCGGCGCGTCAGTGTGTCATAGCGTCTCCACAGGCTAAAACAAGAAATTAGTTTTCACTGACATCTGTCCCCTTTGCAACCCTTATTTAGAACGTCACGTAGCTTTTCTCGTTTCCTGGGGAGAACCTTTCTGTGACGAACACATCGAGTAACAACGAATATCAGTGAAAAAGTGCTGTGTGACAGCGGCTATTCTAAATTTTACACCGCTCCGAAACACTTGTCAATGGAGTAATAATAGGTTTCAATTTTGTTGCAATTTTAAGACATTTTTATTTGTGGAAATTTGTAACTAAGATTTTCTATGAAACATCCTAAATGTAATTTGCATTAAGTATTTTTGTTACAATTTGATTGCTGTTTTAAGCAGGTTAAAATATCTGATTTATTGTTAGCCATAATCCAAAATTAAAACTTCAACGCTCATAGCAGGGTAAAGTTCATAGCAGAGTAAAGCTATGTGTCGATGTGTGCATGTTCGGTGTTGTGTTGTCTGTGAGCCTCGCAGAAGGTCGTTCATAGTTTGCGTCAAATATATTTATATAGTTGTGTATTATGAAGCACACAAAGCTTAACTAGCTTTTTGAAAAAGCCAAAAACGTAAGTTGGTATTCGTATGCCTAATTTACTGGTGCAGGAGTCTATAAGTTAAAAGTATGAGCTATAATGCTAAAGATATAAGCAACAGGTCCCTAAGTTATATGCTATAAGCTGAAAGTCTGTAAGTTGTAAGTTAGTGGTTTGCGTTACAAGTCTGTAAGCTGAAAGCTACAAGTCTTATACGTTATAGTTCTGTAACTACGTAAGTCTATAAATTTAAGTTGTGTTAAGTTCATTCGAGAAATCATGCGAAATGTATGGTGTTTGTTAGTACCTAAGGTGAAACGAATCGCATGAAAACGAAATAAGACCACACGGGTTAATACAGCTCTCCTTAGCTTTGTCCTTGTTAGATCATAGTTAACTATGGTTAGATACATTAATCACAGATTTGATATGATATATCTGTCTGTAAAACCTCGGTTGCCGATTAAAAACGTCGATTTTAGCAATAGACAAAGGTTGAAAGTAAGCTAGTGAAATCATTTAAGGTATATATATTAAAGTGACGGCGTCGAACGCACTCTCGTAATCCTTGATTACTTCTAGTATGAAAATGGGTATAAGGCACGAGAAGCGCGCGAAAATTTCGAGCCCTGGGGCCCGTTTCTCGAAAGCCCCGGAAACGTTTCGGGGCCGCAGAGCCATTTTAGCTTATCTGTATCTATAAACAGAGAGGTGTATACGCCAGAAACTTCTTGTCTGAAGAGAACCTTTGTTCACATTAAGAATATGTGAATGAAACAGCTCTGTAATCATAAGGTTTGAGATTTTGCTACGGCTTTACGGATGCGAAAACTTTTTGGGACCTTCAAGAAACGGGCCCCAGGTCACGATCAGCTGGAGAAGCCATCTTAGCCCCAAATGGTCTCTAAAAGTTGGTGTTAGAGAGAGGCAAACTTGGTACCTAGGCTTTCTCTGTTATACAAAAGATCAAGAAGGCCGGGCTATCAGGGTAGGGTTCAGGCCCCTTGCAAAACGTGCTCGGCCTGAAAGTCAGGGATGGTCTGAGAATGGGCTGTTTTCTTACTCATTGCCCGTTTTGCAAATAGACCTCTTTAGTTTGGGTGGTTTGTTTTCCCATTGTAGACCACATGATATTTTCTAGAAAATTTTCCTTTTATCCATCTTAAAGTTATTCATTCATATACATGCGACAATTTGAAAATTTGAAAGCAAGAATTCTCAAGAGTGTCATCAAGTGGTCTTTAATGGGAAAACTAAAGAGGTCTATTAACCCCAAAACTTACTTTCATGACTAGTTTTTTTCTATTTTTTGAATTTTTTTTTTTTTTTAATGGGAAAAGGAACTAGGCGTCAATGTTGAAATCGAATTAAGGCCACTCGGAAACTGAGGGATCTAACCGGAAAGATTGTGGCAAACAACAACAATGACCTAGCTTGCCCTTGATGTCTACACGTGTTAGACAAAAACGTGCTATACTAGCGCTAGTGGCACGGTTTTGGTCTAGCACGTGTAGTCTTGGCAAATACCGGAAATTTTGCAAAATCTCATTATCATTTTCAGAAAAAAGGGCCAATAACAAGCCCGTGTCACTGGCCTTGTACGATCTTCGGGCGTGATCATAAGGTTTCTTCATCAGGATCTTGTCCCAGTCTTTAAGTTTTTAAGATTTAAATATGAAAGGATAAAAGAAACGAAATAAAATGCATGTGTGATTGTAAAAAAATAGTGGATTGCATTATTTACCTCATGTATGGGGACAAGGAGTCGATGATGAGGACACGCACTGTCCCTGTTTCACTGCTGTACGATTTACCATGCACAATGCATCAGATACATGCATCATGCAGGTACACACACGTTTGATCATGTGAGCCTGATATGGTCCCGTTTTAGGATGGCTCGTAGAAACAGCCCCCTTTTCCTTGCTGGTCTGCCTTCGACATCTCTATCTTTCTCTCCCTTTCACGAATCTGTTTTTTGTTTTTGTTTTTTGTTTTACTTAGAGGCTGTTGTTTAACTTTCAAATAGCGCTCCAGGGCTTTTGATATTAAAACAGGTTGCTCCAGACAAAGAAATTCCAGGTGTTTTCCAAAAAAACTCGCGGGAAACCAGACAGAACGGAAGTCACGCTTTCAACAACCATATTAGGCAGGGCATTGTTCCACAGGTTCCGCCGGCGACTCTGTGATGTGATTGGCTCTTGCCCATAAGCCGTGCCTGTATACAAACGAGGACACAGGAACAGAGAAGTCGAAAATTTGCAGGGAAAAATAAGGAATATTTGTTTATACTGGAGCCTATTTACCGCGTAGTATGGAAGAGAAGGTGGAGAAAAAAAGCCCCATCAAGTAAGGAAGCTTTTGATCATATTTTTGTGGTAGAATTTGATGAGATAGTAAGTGCATCTGAGAAATTGAGTTTGTGCTTCACATCTAAGTGTTTTTGTCGGAAAAGTTGCTCTGCGAGACTATTGCGTGATCGTTAATCACTTAAATTTCAGGAGGCTGAAAGAAGATGAAAACTTGAACTTTTGGATGTGTGTATTCGACTGAGAAATCGATTCGTTGTAAAAAGAAAGGCGATCAGGAGTTCTAGAACAGCTCATCATCCAATCGAATCGATTGTGTCGCTTGGATTAGTGATTGAAATTTTTCAAGTTTTTGAGATGTTATTTTGTCTTCTCGCAGAATACGTAAGGTGTTGAGGCCAAGTACGGATGAGAATTACTGGGATTGCAGTGTTTGCACGTACAGAAATGGCGCAGAAGCCTTTAAATGTGCTATGTGCGATGTAAGAAAAGGAACCTCTACAAGGTAACCATTTAACGCGTGGCACTTTTGCATTTGTTTGTTCTTTGCAATTGCTGTCTGGGAGACAGAAAATTACTATTTTCAGTGTTATCTTTGACTTTCGTCCACCGTGGATATGGTAAGGTTGAATATTGAACAGACAACAAAAAGATCGCTCGAGGAGCAATAACTTTAGAATCCCGATGAAACAGATACAATTTGATCTGGTTTTTGTGACAGCTTACAAAACCATGTGCACTGCAGAACAGTGCATAACTAAAATACATCCACTGAAACGATGGGAAACAGATGCTCGTCCTCGAATCTTTGGATGTTTGTGGTAAAATGAATTGACGTCTTTTGACAATTTAGATGCCCAAGTCATTTCCTGCATGACCGCAAAACACCTTTTGTTATTTTGTGATGAAAGGGGAATGTTGTTAGCACTATTGTACAGTGTACAGATTGTTTTCCACCCTCCCCCTATCAGAAAATAGCTGGCTGGCTGAAAAACTGAGGTTGTGATAAATTACTAATTAATATAAATAAAGATCTTAAAGATGTTTGGGTTTAGATTTGCAGAGTAAAATGATAAAGGAAAATTTTGAAGCTGCAGGGGAAGTGCAACCCTTTGTGGCAAATTTAGTCAGGACCCATTGACCTGTCTAAGTGACTGTATCCTCACATGTCACTGTTAGACTCCTACACTACAGCACGTTTTACTTCTCGTTGAGGTTTGACATTTCAAATCATAACCCTCCTAAGTAGATAGCTCATGATTAGCACTGCCTTGCAGATATAATTATTGTTCGGATGTACCATCAAATTCACAAAACATAAGCATAAGCAAAAGCGTAAGAAGATCAAAGCCTTGCATTCTTCTTATGCTTATGCTTATGTCACTGTTATGTCCAGTGGAGATGTGGTTGGTATAAGTATAAGCATAAGCGAAAGACTTTCAGTCAATCAGCAAGGCACTTTATTCTTATACCGACCATGTCCTCAGTGGACATAACAATGACATAACCAGAAGCAGGAGGGTTATGCTTTTGCTTATGTCGCAGCCATCCCCACTAGCCCGTAAGCTTAAGTTTATGTTAATGCTTGCATCGTGAGGACCGGGCTTCAGTGAGCAAAATTAACCCCACCTCTACCCACCCTATTATCTTTTACTTTCACCTTCAGTTTCTTACATTTGTTTGATTATAAATTTTCCAAATCTGTAGGGGCTGCAGATGGAATATTCAGAGAAAAAAAATTCACAAAAGCCATTTGACGTTGGATTTAGAAAGGTTGCAGCAGTTGCAGTGAGAGATCAACCATGATGGCAAAAGCTTGGCCACTTAGAAAACTAAAAACCGTAACAATTTCCCAGATGAAAGAGAGGACTGTGTTCTTGAATTGACCCACAATCACAGTCTGAATTTCTCACCTATTTCAAAAACATTATGGAGAAAAAAATGACAAACTGGTTTTTTGAAGATCTGTTGACTGAGACAGGGGTTATCGTAGCTCAAGGTGTATTTGATTTAATTCTGTCTTTTTCTTTTGTTTGTTGGATTCCAGGAAACCCAAACTTAATTCTCAGTTAGTTGCTCAGCAAGTTGCCCAGCAGTTTGTTACGTCACCACCCCCCTTAAAAAAGGCAGTAGGAAAAAGACCTTTCAAAAAAATGAGGTGAGGCTTCCAAAACTGATTTTATATTTTGCATTACTAAATATCCATACCCCTGCCCCTCCCATAAAAGGTCAGTGGACATTCCAAGACAGTGAGGGATGGGGGATGGGGGTCTCAAAAGTCACTAAATGCTGAGGAAAACTGGAATTTCTAGAGGAGTGAAGGGTGCAAGACCTAAAAACTGTCTGTGGGAAGAGTGTAGATATTTTCTGGAGCAATGTGCTTTTGTTTGTTGACAGAGGAGGTGCCCACAAAGTGAGAAAAACTAAAGGATTCTAAAGGTTTAAAACTGATGCTTATATATCATCCACCTGTAGTCTGTTTTATGTCGGCTGTTTTATTCTTTTAGTTCTATTGGTAATCTTGCTGTCTTTTTTATGCAGAATATTTGAATTTAGTTTGTCAACAGTCATCCAAAAACCATTTTTAAAATGTGTTCTATTTGTACTACTGGTTAACTAAATCTGCTTAAATAGATTCCCAAAACTCAGCAATTACATATTTATAGCTTCTCTTCACCAAAGAATTCATTTTGAATTTAAGGTCATATAATCCTAAAAAAACACTTTTAAAGTGGTATGTAGCAAGACTTGGTAGGAGTATTGCTTCTACCCCCTGGATTGGATGCTAGTCCATTACCATCATTCTGTTGGTGTACTTTAAGAATTCGTCAACACCCTTTATAATCCTGGGCAGAGAGAGGCACAGTGTGAGTTAAGTGTGCGGCCAAGAACACAACACAGTGACGTTGGACAGAGCCCAGACCACTCGATCTGGAGTCCAGAGCACTAGCCATTTGCCTTTTGTGCCTCCTACAAAAAAAAAATGACTCACGGTTTTTCTTTACCAAGAGAATTCTAAAATGTAGAGAGATTCATTCATGGTCTCAGTCATAGATAGGCATGTCATTATTTTTGTGTCCCGTAATGGGATTTCAGCCAACTGCCATAAGAGGACACGTGGTTGCTAAGGCATCTCCTTGTGTGGTGTCCTAATGAGATATTCTTTTGGTTTCTTGGGGAGAAGTATGTGAGAAGAGACATTACTAAAAAACTGACATCTACACATGTAATAAAATGGCCATTAGACTTCATAGCTCTTCTGTTGCAGGAGTTTGACCACATCATTTCACCTTTCATTTACAGGCCGCGACTCAAAAATGTTGACAGAAGCAGTGCACAGCATATGGCTGTCACCGTAGGAAATATAACTGTGATAATAACAGATTATAAACTTTTAAAACCAGAGAATTCACCTTCTGTAACACCAGACAGGAATTCACCCGGACCGCTGTCAGAAGACAATACAGATCCCGGGCCATCTCTTGGCTCTGAATATACTAGTAATGGAGTTAATAATCAGGAAGATAGTTCATGACATATAGTATATTAATATAATTTGCTAAGATAATAGGACCATTTTGCAATTTTCCAGGTGTAGTTTTCAAGATTATGTACGGTCACAAGTAACTTTTTGAGGCATGTCATTTAGTAAGCTGGGAAAATATCAACCCAGCTGTAAGCTTGATTATCCTAGCTGAAAAAGACATGTACTTTCTTTCTTCCTTAACCCTCCCATTTGAAAGAGTGCCAAGTTCAAAGTTAGTAAAATATTGAATTTCTTTTTGTATTATTTTGAAAAACATTGTGCAGTAGAACTTCTTAACACCTTTCATTTTGATGGTTGCACACCAGGGTTTCATCCTGTCTTGAAATTTAAAACCAGATTTATTTAATTTACACATTCAAGATTTTAATCCAGGAGCCAGTCATGAATAAAACCACCTCCATTGTTAGAATTCATAAAAACATGTTTACTTGGTGTGAATATGATTGGTATTAGGCACTTATCATCTTACAAGTGACTGAGTGCAAAGTCCTGGGGCAGATCTAGGAGGGGATTGGGTGATTCAGTCGAACCCCCTGAATTAAAAAAAATGAGACATTATAACACGCTGACTTGGCCTTGGAATTCTGGAAATCCCATTTCCAAGGACCTGAATTTTAACAATTTTCTGGTGGAGGATGCCCCGGACCCCACTACAGGGAAACGTCTTCAGTAGTCCGTATCTCAAACCCCCTTCTATAAAATCCTGTATCTGCCCTAGAAGTCTTCAGCGGGAATGTCACTTAGCAACACCCAAGTGCTAATGTGGAAAACTAAATCAGTTTCCAACCAGACCACAAAGTTCAGGAATTTTTCCTGTCATTCAACAAATATTTGTTTATCTCTGACTGAACTTGTTTCCCAGGTAGTGTAGATCTATGTGGAGCTTAGCTATGACAATTAAACTTATTTTATAAATAGTTAATTTCATAAAGATTAGGAATTTTAATTTCATTCATAACGGAATTGTTCAAACAGTCAAATGTGATTCAGCTGTAGCTGTGAGCTAATGAATAACAGTGTAAAAATTTTCCTACAGTAAGTCTCTTTTCACAACAACCAATATGTGTAGATTGCTTTGTTATACTAGAGATGTAGTTTTTTGTGATTCTGAAATTAATTTTGTATTTTACAGATTTTGTTTAATATTTGTTTAAGGGCATTAATAAGATTTGCAACATAATAAATTTTCGTTAGTCATAAAAGCCTGAAAATATTGGTTTAAGAACATTTAAAGATGAAATAAACTGTAAAGAATTAGTAACGATGGTTAAGATAGGGAAGATTAAAACAAATTGACTCAATGTATTTAATTTCTTTGTAAACTAGATTGCTTTAGCACAAACGTTCAGATAGTGGGTTAATACTATTTTGATTGTTTCATGTTTTCATTAACTGACAACTGATGTATGAAGGCTTAAAATTGCTTTATCTTGTAAATAACCGCTGGCATCGTAGCGAAACTAAAGTGGACTTTTTACCGCTACTTGTACTTGAAATAACTCACAAATGGTAACTCCATCATGAAAAAACGCTCTTTAGAACATTATTGTAGCATTCTTGCAATAAAAAATTGTCTTCAATGTAATTTGTTTGTAGCTGAGTGTTTGTCTCAATGGGTATTTCCCACAATATTAATAAGAATCTTAAGGCCCTATTACGGATATTTAGGGATGTGGTATATTTAGATAGAATAAGACGGGATGTGGAGTAGGAAAATCGTTGCTTTTCGCAAATTGGAAATAAAGAGATCCGGAAGACAAGGAATATTTAGGCCAAAAACTTAAGGAGATGTGGTATACTCAGACCCCCACCCCTAATGGGGCTTCAGTCTCAGCTGATGGATGTAACTCTAAACATTAAAAGACCAGGAAAGTTTTTTTTCCATAAAATCTCTATGAAATGGAAAGCTATTGTTTACATCAGATGAATTCTCCCTCCCCGCGCCCTACCCGCAAAAAGCACTGCATTGCGGGTCATGACTTGATTCGTTCCAAGACTCCCAGTGAAGACCTTTTGGGGATGAACTGCCAAGAAAGCTAAGCTCCCCCAGCTGGTAAAATGTTCGTAGCTATGTAGGTTTACTACCCTATTGAAACAGACAAACAAGAACTTTTTCAGCAGTGTATTCTCGTATCCAGTGCTACTCGCTATAAATTGTTGTTAGATACTGAAGAAACGGACAGCTCTGGGAACGAAAATGTAAACGCCTCTGAAAAGGCGGCTTTGACGCAGTGGCTCCTGCGCAAACTTTCTTCAGGCCCGTCATTCTATCTTTTCCCCAACCTCTTTCCAAGGGTTCTCTCTCTACTTTCCTGAGGTAGAGAAAGAGCCCTGGGAACGAGGTTCTCTTTTCCCTCCATGCCAAGACCCGTGCATTTTCGCTCGACGCTCTGGACAAAATAAGAACCATGTGCACAAGGTCGCGTGCAACCGCTGTGACTAATGCTGGCTCACCTTCCTATTTCTCCCAGAGGTGTCTACTTCTTTTGGGCTGGCCAAAAGGGTCGCGGCCCCTGGGAATGAGTTGTCACCTTGTTGATGGAGAGGAATGCATGCGTGAGCCTAAAGATCGTTTGCATAGGAAGAAGGTTAAAGGCTGAAAGACGCACGAAAAACGAAACAAAAAAAGTGTTTCTAATGCAGATTTCTCTGGAACAGGAGCTAAAAAGACATGGATTTACTTACTGAGGGTAAGATAAGGACCATCACCAGGCTTAGGGTTACTGGGAACGAGGGAACGCAAGAGAGAGCGCATCGAAACACACGACGGAACGCCTGGCAGAATGGATATGCGGCGCAAGGGAACGCAAGTGAAATGCACTGGGAACGCACAGGGAAGGCACGAGAAAACGCATAAAGAAGCCCTCGAGGAACCCTCAGGTCTTTTTTGGATGAACTTAAAGTACACTCGGGTGGAACACGTGCGAGGTTGTGCGGACTGTTGGGTGTCAACCCAGTTCAGCCAAGGTTGAACGTCGGCCCAGGGTTTGTTTGTGAGTTGAGAGTATGAGGGAACGCAAGAGGAACGCAAAGGGAACGCAAAGGGAACGCAAAGGGAACGCAACAAGAATATATCAGGGAATACAGAGATCGCACGGGAAAACCCGACAATAAAAGTTAGTACGAAACACATAGGGTAACGCATGATGAACTGCACGGAAGACGCAATGCAACGAACTGGGGGAATAAGAAGATATCGTACGGGGGAACTCGTGGTATAACAGACGAGTAAAGCCACTGTAAATGCGTGAGGATGATTGGCAAGAAAATCACTATTTTGATGAGGAAGCACATTTCGATGGTTATTTAAAGAATTACAAATTGAAGGGGGAAAGCTGTTTAATCAGAGAATATCTCACGTTGGAAAATCTTGTTTATTAAAACATTATTTTAACACGTGATCATAGTTTTTCGCGCGCTTATAAATCTGTTTATATTTATACCGTCCCAAGATACGTGTTTCCCTAATTTTTGTCGATTTTTGATATTACAACACGTGCCTTTCGTCTTTTTGTTAAAGAATGATCAAAATCCAGTTTCTTGCAACATACATTGCCATGGTTACGAGATTAAAACTGAGTGAAATTATGAAACTTTGTCCTGATGTACTTTTAAATTCTCAACACATTTTCCTTAATGATGGTTAAATAAAACACTTACAACCGAACCGCTTTTACCTTTCCATGTCATTTTTTTACGAGCTCTTTCTAATAATTTAACAAACCCCTTTGGAATTGGTTAAAAACGTGAAAAATCTGCAAACTTGAGGACACTAAATTAATAACAACTTTTATTGAATTCCCAAAAGCTATTACATGTAAACATCTAACTTATTTTATTTTTTAGAAAAAATACAAAGAATTTTCCTTCGTTCTTGGGCGTGGTTTTGCATGTGCTCTTCTTTTTGTATTCATTGAACAAGAATTTCTCACACGTCCTAATTACGAGCTTGTTCTACCTGAAACAAGCTACCCAACTTGCGTTTGTTGCAATTGTCTTTTCTGCCTCTAGTTTCTTTGTTTATGCCCGAATTCAAAGAAAAGCTTTTTCATTCGGACGAACTTGGCGAGAGAGAATGAAAGCATTTTTTTTTTCTCTGACAGGCGCTTTTGGAAAACTAAAGAAGCTTTGGAAAAGAATTATTCTCATTTGAAATGCGAACATTCTCACACAACAAAGTCACCGCGCACGAAAACCCTCTTTCATCAAAGTTTGTGATTTGTTGGTTGTAAATGGTGTGAGCAAATTCCTCTCGTGATCAGTGACGTATTTTTCAGCAATTGGTTTTAGTTTTTAATCCATATTCATGACATTTGTTGAATTTCTGTCAAACCAAACTGCTCGTGGATGTTTGAGGACGCGTCGTCCCGCTGAAGGCGAATTTGCAGCCTTGAAGGAAGACGACGCTGGTACAAGGAAGGGCTTAAAGGACCTTAAAGCTTGGACAAGCATATACTTTATACTATGGTGAGTATTGTTCTTGGAAAATGCTAGTCAAATTATGTCTAGGAAGCTGAAAGAGTCGAAAAATCTATTGAACGAGTCAAGCACGTGCACTCCCTGTTTGCTTTGAGCGTCGCTTCAACTCGAAGCTTGGCAGCAAAGAAAACTATTAAACCTTGGTTGCAATGTAACTGGGACGGCGGCCTTGAAGAAGGAGTTTTTACCGTTAACTAATGTTGCGTAAAATTTTACGAGAGTCGCACTTTATTTCGTAGTCCGAAGCTTCAAATCGTGAAACGTAGAAATAAAAGCTCGTGTTCACCAACAACTTGTAATTTAAAAGTTGACCTACGAGATGTTATTTTCGAATTTTTCTTGGCACTCGACGTGTATTTTTGCCATGGTGCGTCATAAACCGTTAGCTACAGGGGCTATTGATTTTATGTTAAAGTGCGTCGCTGTAAAAATTGGATACTTTACTGATCACTGGTTGTACTGCTTTTTCAGGAAACTGACTTGGCGAGGACAAAAGGAGTTCAACGGATCTAGATCATTTGATCAGAAGGAAATACTTCAAAGATAAGACCTTTAATATTATCTTCTAGTTGTAGTCAAAATGGTGGCTGATCAAATTTAGGAATTTGTCGAGGACATCAAGCTTGGTTTAGTGATCTCAAGTTTATTATATCAATTGTCTGGATCTACAAAAAAATGAGAAACCTGATATTCATTAATTGTCTGCTGAGATATCAAATTTATTAACTGTCTGCGTCGAGTGAAGCGATTACAGAGTTCATATTTACTAATTGTTTGCTGTGATATCAGATTTATCAACTGTCTGTATCGAGTGAAAACAAGATCACAAACTTCAGAATTGCTAATTGTTTGTTTGTGATATCAAATTTATTTACTGTCTGCATCGAGTAAAAAGGCACAGTTATACACAGAGTACGAGAAATTGTTCTTAAAAAGTTGATTATCAGCCACCATTGCACCTTGAGCGATCGTTTTATCGGCTGTTAATAATTTGGCGGCGTTTACTTCGGAAGAAAGATCCCTTATTTTTTTATTTTGTTTTAAGTAATTTGGCAATATATTTAACATCGGGTGCAAAAACGAAACGAGTCGTAGATTCTGTGATGTCAATCGCTCAAGGTTTTAAGTTTATGTACCTCAAGTCATTTGATGTTGCAGATACATGTAATATTTTCATGGTGGCCCCGCGAGAAAACCCAGGCTACGGAGATGGGGTGGGTGTAAATAGGCTTCGTTGTTTTTAACTTGCATTGTTTTGTTTTTTTTTCAACTGGTAAGTTGTCGGATTTATTTATTTTTTTGATTTATATTGATGATTTATCTACTACACTTGATACTGCCACCTTGGAAACATTTACTCATGTGCTTCATCAACTCAAAATATCTTGATGACAAGAGAACAGCTCTTCGATGTAACAACATATTCTGTTAAACATATCAATTGGCAAAACTTTATTTTATACTCGAAAAGCGTAAATTTTATCGTTTGTTTGTTTTTCGTTATCTTTTTTCAAGCTAGAGTATTTTTTTTGGCGGGGTTTTGCATAATAGACCTGCAGAAACATATGTTCTCTTGTCATTTTGGGAGTTAAATTTACCTTGATGTCTGTTTCATAGGATCACAAGTAGCCCTAAAGATAAAGTGAGATTTGTCCCGTTATACAGACCACAAATATCAAACAGTTTTAACGAATCACTGGTTGCAGTTTTATAGACAAAATCAAATTGACAACACAATCAAATGGATCATTTACAATTTTGATTTCAAGTCTGAAAATATTCAACTATTTTCTGAGATTGCCTTACTTTACCAAAAACAACTTTGCTGAAACTGAACATTTTAGAGTTGAAAGTAAAAGGGAAACAATTTCGTATCACAATTTATAATTACGAATTGTGATGTATTGTTGTGGTACATTATTGTGACAAACTGGAAAATTTTGATACGGGTCGATAATTTTCAACTTTGCTTTGAAATTGTCTTGGTTTTGTCCTTGCGAAAACACAAACAACTCGATCAGTTCACTTAATTAAAGATATTTATTTTAAATTGAAGCCAAAGAGAACGAATTGATCAGTTATAAATATACAACTTGTACGATATTTCATATATTGACTTGCTGATAATTTTTGTTCTATTTTCTCGTTTTACTATCAAGATGTTATAAACAAATCATCAATATTTAACGTTGGTTTTTAAATTGTCTTGCTCGATGTGAGAAGTGCTTTAAACATATATCTCGGATCAGATACAAAAGGAAATGTAATTCAGATTTGTATAAACCAAAGTGAACAACAGAAAATTTGAACGGACTGTTTAGTTTGGTTTCGTAATTTTTGTGGTCTGTGTAAACTTGATTTTGTTCGATTATTCCTAGTTCGTGAGGGGTGGGACGTTAACTTAAATCAACACTTGTGTTCCTTGGACTAGACACTGGGTTTAATATTTTATATTAACTTATTAAAAGACCTTTTCTGTGGCACTGGATTTTAACACAGGACAAAGCAAAATAAGCAATAAAAACATAAGAGAAATATTCAGGGTTTTTCTTTGTTATACAACTTACCTCAAGAATTAGTAAAGACATGGAGCCAACGATTAAATTATCTTATACTGAACGGCTAAAACACCACTCCAATTTGTCCATGTCATCGCTACAATTTTCAAGGAAATCGTTATGAAATTTTAGGGGTTTAATCCAAGTGTTGAACTAGTAAATGACATGGAACTAAACAATTAAATTATCTTACTCTGAACGGCTAAAACACCACTCCAATTTGTCCATGTCATCGCTATAAGTTTCGAGGAAATCTATAAGAAATTTTAGGCGTTATCGATTTAATCCAAATGTTCTAAAACTCGTTGTTTGAACTAGTAAATGACATGCAGCTAAACAATTAAATTATCTTATTCTGAACGGCTAAAACACCACTCCAATTTGCCCATGTCATTGCTACAACTTTAAAGGAAATTGATAAGAAATTCTAGGTGTTAAATCACAAATGTTTGGCTGCTAAGAAATTGCTTAGGGCAGATTTCAAATAAAGAATAAGGTTTTTTATGTGTTCATCCTGTGCCACAACTGAAAAGGTCTTTTATCAGAAGCAACATGGCAAGTTTAAGCATTTAAAAGTTAAATATCGATTGGAATACTAAATTCAAACGCGAGAACTTATTTAAGACTCGTTGGAAATTGGAAGTCTAAAAAGCGTGAACTTAATGTGCAACAAACATTTGATGGACAAACTAGCTTGCCATGTTGCTTATCTTCATATTTAGTAAGATGTAAACACCATCTCGTGCAAAAGAGTGAAAAACTGAAACATTTCGGAGACGGATAAGTTCAAACTTGATTTGGAAAACGTTAACGTAAAGTGTAATTTACGGAATTTAAAGGTACGGAAAGAAATTTGCGTTTTATTTTCATTTTTTTTGCACGAGATGCTGTTAACATTTTTTTGGCGGGAAAATTTCAAGGGAAGCCATTTTGAATTTTTTGCTGAAAAAGTGAAGAGGGGAAACGCTGTGCAAATTTTTTCCAATTTTCCCGCCAAAAGTCTTAGTATATAGAGAGCAAATTTTTTGATGACACCTTTGTAATTAATTTAATGGAAAATCACTTAATTAATTAAGTCATTATTAAGTTGAATAAACTTAATTGAAACAAAAAACACTTGCTTGTATTTATTGTTTGAATGAAATATTTTATTTTAAAGATAATAAAGATTACAAAGAAGAGTAGACACTTGTACTTTATTGACTTCTATTAACAGCAATGTAAATAATAGAAAAGAGACCAGAAAACTAGTAAAATACTTTTATTGATATTACAATATTGACATGGAAAAAATAAAAAAATTTGGCGCATGCGTATTTTGGGCGCCGTATTTTTCTAAGTTTTTTGGCGGGAAAATTAAAAATTTTAAACGGAGTACATGAAGTATAAAATGTTTATTTTTTAAAAAAAAAATTGGCGCATGCGTATTTTGAGCGCCCGTATTTTTTCTAAGTTTTTTGGCGGGAAAATTGAAAATTTTTAAACAGATGTTACCATAGAGAAAACTTTGACAAAAAAATTGGCATGAATTGAGCTATAAAAACTTGTTCTTGAATCTAATAAAAAATCTAAGTTTTTTATTCGCAAACTACTCGAAAGACTGACGTTTGGAACACGAGAAAAATCTGACATCAGCGAGTGAAGAAACCAAACGAAATAAACTCCTAGCTCCGATTCCTTTCCAAAAAATCTTAAAGCGAAATCTTAAGTTTGTTTTCTACCTCTGATAAAACTTGTCTTTCACTTCAATGAGAGTTTTCTTGTTTGATTCTCAGAGGAAGCGTCCAAGGCACTTGGTCACCTGCAAGAAAATAAAAAAAATACAAATTACTGACAGTAATTGTACATAAACTTGTTGACCTTTACTTCAACTCCAAAGAGAAATGAAAAATGCATTTAAAAAGCCAGCTGCTATCATTACTAGAGGATGTTATCAGTTAATATTAGCGCTCGGTTTAATCACAAAAGTTAGACATGCAGTTAAATCAAATTCATCACTTCGACATTAAATATTTGGTGTTAAACCCAGCGTTTATGTTTACCGATAGTAGCCACTGGTAATGATAGTCTTAACGTAAAAGATTATACAGCAAATTACAAGAATCTATTTAATCGATTCGTCCGCAATAGCTCAGGTTTTAAACTTATTTCACCGAGTAACACTGGACTCGTTCGTGGCCGTGATGACCAAAATAACGCAAGAAATATAGCCTAATGTTATAAAAAGCAAACGCTTCATCGTCAATTCTAGCACGTAGAAAACCTGAGCGAGATTAAATGTTAGAAATAACTTATATTCGCTTTAAACAGAATAAAAAATTAGCTCTGACTCATCAGCCTCAGTGAATACTGTGCATCACAACTTGCTTAACGAGAAAATAATTTTATCTTTTACAGAGCGATCGCTCATTCTCAAGCTACACGCGCTACTACTTAACTCGGCACGAAATTTTAGAGCGCGGTTTGAATACGAAATTTGAATACGAAATTTGAATAATCTATTAGGATGTCAAAGATTCTTTCTGTATTTTTCACCTTCATTTTGGACAAGAAGCTGTTAAAGCACTGTAAACAAGACGATTAAGATCTCGATCACGTTTTAAACCACGGAGTAAAGTTCCGGATCTGTTTTGAAAGAAACCTAAACCTGATCTACAGCCACGTGTACAAAGATTAATCATTCAACTCACCTTATAGCAAAATCATCCTTCATCGTTTTCCTTCTCTTCCAATTTTTCCTATTCCATGCCTGACATTTCCTTAGAGACAGATTCAAAACAATGAGAATAAACACCTGATGTACAGCTAAGTGTACAGAAATTAATCATTCAACTAACCGTTTTCCTTCTCTTCTAAGTTAGTAATTTCCAGCCTCTTATTCCATGCTTGACATTTCCGCCTTTAAAAAAGATAAAAACAATGTGAATAAATGTTAGATAACGTGCAATGACAGGCTGAAACAACAAGGCCCCATTAATGAGGGTCTGAGTAACCCACATCAGTCCCATTAATTTTTGGCCTTAATATCCAACATCCCATTAACTCCAATTACAAAAATTAACGATTTTCCTGCTCTATATCTCGCTTACTCTGATCTTAATTCCCCATATCCCATTAATTTTTCCCCCATATACCCTGTACCCCGTTACTATTTTATGTAAACGTTAATTTTATGTAAACTAGATGGAGAAACCAGCCAATGTTTTGGTACCATAATTTCTGTAGAAAAGTAAGCTAACTCTTTCCTAATAACTTTGAAACATTTTTCAACGAGAAACAAATACAAACACAATAAGCCGTAGTTACCTCTCAAGGAGAACGTAACGAAGCATTTCGTCAAGTTCGCCGCCATACCATCGTCCACGTGTTTGCAGCCATCGTCGCTTCAAGGCATAGTCCTAGTAAGGCAATAACTCCACGCCCTTGTACTCAAGGCTCGAACCAAAGTACGTCTACCATGACGATATGGACGATTTTTGATGATAATAACGTTGAATTGGCAGGGTGCTTTCCCACAAGATAACTTTCAGAAAGACGTTCAGGTTAAGCTGATGGCAAAATACGAAAAAAATGAATATTAATGTAAAAATCTATCTAAAATTCAAATGAATTCCCAATACCCGGTAATTCTTTTCAAATGCAAATTTCGCCTTCATTATCAAGCGTTTCACTTCAGTTACACCGCAATATTTTCTTTTCCTCCTTTTAATGTAATCTAAAGCAAAAGTAAACATGGGGATTGCAAGATTGTGTTTAAGCTTGTTTATATGTTAGCAATACAAATGAATATATGAAAGTTCATATATTTGAACAACGGAGAATGTTATGAAGCCACGATTGATCATCGCACTTATACACACAACTTAAGCAGTTGTGAAATTAAAGCCCGAAAAAAATTGAGGCCTGAATTGTTTTCACGCTTTAATTTCACAGCTGCCTAACTTGTGTGTATAAAGTGATCAATCATGTCTTCATATGTAAGCAATGCTGAAATTAACTGATGAAACCAGAAAAATTAAAAAAAACTAGCAAAATAAAAAAACTCCGCAAACGTTTCAAGACAGATTTTTGTAAAAAAAAAAAAAGAATTAAATTTAACGCTTTGTATCAAGCCAAGAGAAACTCCAGATTGGATAATGATATTGGACAAGTTTACCCTATCAAGAGTAACATAGACACAATCATGCTCTACCAGCAGACACCAATGGAAAAACAATCATATTTACAGATTTCCATCTGAACACACTGAGTGTGGGCCTGTGTACATCCCCCAAAAAAAGTCGTGGGGGAATTCTCCTCAAATTTTTGGGTGGAGGGGGTAGCTAATAGCCTCATAGGCAGACATTCTGAAGGCTTGTCACACACTCCTCCCCAACATGGGGAAGGAAGACTGCGTGATGAGTCCAAGGAGCATCTGTGTAGAAGGCTAGCTGGGTGTCTACAATTAAATGGTCTATGAATGTAAATTTAATAAATAAAACATTTGACACAAAATGAAACACACCTGCTCTCCAGTATCATGATCACCCAGGTATTACCATTCATCTGGGAAGGCCTCCATCACTCCTGCCTTTATCTGGCTCTGGACCCAATCTAATCCAAACTCTCCATCACTGATCCAACTCAGATCAGTTATCCAATCAGTGACTTCATCCCACATTTCTCTTCTTGGTCCGTGTGAAGTTGTTTTCTCTATACACTCGATTCTCTTGTTTCTTCTGCTACTACCAAGGGCTGTCATACATCATTCTTGAAGACATTTTAATGTTTTTGTTTGGGTCCTTAGATCTCTTATAAGGGCCATCAAAAGTTTGATAGCAACACAACAATTTTAAAATTACTTGCACAATTATTTCTGGTGTTGAGGTGAAAGTAAAAGGTCATGAGGTAACAAAAAAGAAAACAGAGACTCAGAAGAATGTGTTTAAAAAGAACTCATCGTTTTATTGTTTATAACCTTTTCCCCTCCATATACAGTTTTTTTAAAAAAGAAAATATGATTTTATACTATTTGGTATAAGGAATTATCTGTTTCTGTGCCCTATTTTGTGTGACAAATGTAACAGTATTATATATGTACAAAACATTTTTGGAATGTTTCCCAAGACATTGTGTGGACTACATGTAATACAATTGTAGTACAATTCCTAATAGTCAACTATTTCACTGTATAGTAATATTCTCCAGCATATTACCGGTATTCTATTTTTGCAAGAGCTAAAGTTTATCATATGTTATGAGACCACAAACATTTGTCCACCCAGAAAAATATTTATGTATGAGCATCATCGACTTTTTCAGGAGAAATATGTAATCTGGAGTTCACTTGTTTTTTGTTTCTCTGTTTTAGTCAATGGCTCATACATGTATCGCAATTGAGACATTCCTACATATTTTACCCAATTTGCTTGTCGGTTACATGAGAAACATTAATGTGAAAATATGAGGCATATGGGTGTAAACCTTCACTGACCCTTACATTGTTTGCTTTGGAGACCTCTTGCAATAAAGTCATTTATATTTCTGGCTTTGTACTGAGCTTCTCTCAACTGTAGAATTCACTGTTTTGTGCAAAAAAATTCGTTACTCCACATAAACAGAATATGGTTTCAGGAAGAGAGAAATCCAATTCAGTAATTTAGATCAAGACATTTAAGTTGTAGAGAATAAGGCTAATGTTTATCAATGTTCATTGCTCAGCGAATGCTAGGGTCAGAACAGGTTAGATTTGACGCATTTGTTATTAACAAATGTTTGATTCTGTTGAAACTCCTCATCACTCTCACTTAGTGGAGTCTCTTTGTCCGCAGTTACGTCAGTGGCTCTTCCAACTTTTATTACTGGGCTGAAACAAGGGAGAGGCCAAACAGTCTAAATAATATTGTAAAATTGACTGGTGCTTTCACCTATTACTTTTGTGTATTCCCAGATCACACAAAACATAACAATAAAACTGACTTGATTAAATTGTTGAGCTGTACTTGACAAATAACAGGAACACACTAGGAAGTGAGGATGAATAACGATGGCTAGGAGGAAAATGGTTTGCAATATGGAGGCAACAAATGATAGCTGGGTAACAGGAAACCCAGTAATAATGGTTTGATTTTCTAGACCAATATGGTAGAAATGGTGCAACCGCATTAGGAAGTGAAGGTGACTAATGATGACGAGGATGGAAATGAATTACTAGCACAGAATTGCGACTTGAGAATGAGACATTTCTTTAAGGAGGTTGACAGTAAGAGTTTGGATATTGTCCAACATTTAAGCAAAAAAAATATTTTCAACAACCTAACACTATCACCACTAGTCTACTGACAATACAATACCTTTCTGGGATAACATTTGGATCTCCAGATTTGTCCTCATGAAATTCCTAATAATGAGGAAAATTGTAATGTGAAAACATTGAAGGGGCATAGCCAGGATAAAACATGGTAAAAATTTTAACACAATTTCTCGCTGAAACAATTAAAAAATTACAGCTTCGACTGCCTGCACTACAGTCTTTGATTGGTAAAATGTGAATGACAAGAAACGAAGAAAAAGAAAAAATTTGAATACAAATGTGTGAAATTGCCAAATAATAAAAACGGAAATTATGAATGTTTGTCAATAAGAATGTCATATGTATTGTCCAGGACTTTTTGTATTCAAATTTTTTCTTTTTCTTTGTTTATTGTCATTCACATTTTACCCATCGAAGACAGGGTAAGGCAGTCGAAAGCTTGTAATTTTGAAATCATTTCAGCCAGAGATTGTTTTAAAATTTTTACCAAAATTGTCATGGTTATATAGGTACTCTGTGAAGTCTGACTTCAAGCCCAAATGGCTTACCAGGGAATTGATTAACTCTGCTTTTAGTGGCATCAAGATACCAGGTGTATTATCATCCCCTCCCCTGGATGAGATGATAGTCCATTGCGGAGTTATCCCAGACAGCTGGCAGTCAGCTTTTTTTCTTAGGAACCGACAATCATTTATCCTTGCAAATGTGAGTGCAAAAAGACAGTATATGTGAGAAGGGGTTGGTATGAGACTTTTCTTCATGTGCATGCTGCATCCTTGTTTTGTCCCGATCCGTTCTCATCCTAAAACCCTCTCTCTGCACTCCCTGCCTGAACCACTGGTAGTTTGGTAGAGAGAAGGCACTGTGAGAGTCAACTGTTTTGTCCAAGAATAGCTAATTATGCAAAGTGTTACAGAGAACGATAAGTTACCCAGTCATCATCCTCCAGGCCAAGTGAAGGAGTGTTCTCATCTTCTTCTTCCAATGAAGCTAGACTAGGAGACAATGGTGGCTCAGGAATAACAGATGAAGTCTTGCACTGCTCATGTTGTGAGGAACCATGGTCACTTTCCCTGAAGAAAGGTGGATACGTTTCAACAGTCGCCTCTGACTTCTCTGTACTTTCATTCTTTTCCTGGTCATCACTGTGTTTTGGATCACCACTTTCATTATTTTCTGATTTTTTAAAATCTTCCTCAGCAGTATCAACCTTTTTCCTATCCAAGCTTTCACTCACTGCAATCAACAAAAAGTAAATACTTAAGCTAAAACAAAGCTCCAATAACTGGAACGTCACTACAAAAAATTTTATTTCACACTGGTGGTCTAATGGATAGAACATCACCCTTAACACTCATCCTTGGGGTGTGTTCTTAAGCATGAGGTGTTCTTGTTATTTGCCCAAGCAAATATTGCAAGCCTAGGGCAGTCTGACAAAGCTGCAGAGGGAGAGAGAAGGGGTCTAGCTGGTGATAGACTTGTCATCCAGGGAAAGATTAGCAATATTCTAGAAAGTTCATGGGTCTCTGATGATACCACAGGACCCTGTCATTCTAGAACTGAAAGAGACTGTTCCACCTTTAGTTACTCACACAACAAATTAATGTTAGGGAGGCATGGTGGCCTCATGGTTAGTGCGCTCATCTCCGGATCAAGCGGTCCGGGTTCGAGCCCTGGCCGGGGACATTGTGTTGTGTTCTTGGGCAAGACACTTTACTCTCACAGTGCCTCTCTCCACCCAGGTGTATAAATGGGTACCAGCGAAC
>Ga0126339_10000171_pt1 | contig 28740 bp, 7 predicted proteins | sample OrbTmetagenome_2_FD_92532 | JGI IMG/M metagenome (GOLD analysis project Ga0126339, IMG submission 92532) | Coral microbial communities from Petempiche,Puerto Morelos, Mexico - Orbicella T R C metagenome | ecosystem: Host-associated > Invertebrates > Cnidaria > Coral | place: Petempiche,Puerto...
GGTTGTCAAACGTATATCGCTCTACTGTAGTCTGAGCACTGCCAGGATCATATGTATCTTGTACAACCTTTCCATCCACAGTACGTAGTGTGTGAACTTCTGTCCGGGTGACAACTTTCTTAACTGTCTGTCCTGGAGTAAGATCTGAAAAAGGAGAAACCCAAGGTTAAAGTACATTGTATATATACTTTGCCAGCTGATTGCTGCACATTTATCAGAACAGTTTTTGAGAATTTAATAGTACATTGAAACAATACCACTTAGCTGATGATTTAACATTGAATAAACAATAGCTTCCATATGGCACGAGAACATGGTCAGATATTTGTCTGCAGATGGTATCTGTTCCTGGAAGCAAACAGTTTCCGAAAACCTAGTGTAGCTTTGACTCTGGTCAGTGTTGCCCATAATTATGGGAGGTGTCTTTTAGTGTCTATCAGTGAATCTCTGTATTTATTTTAAGAGTGTACACACTCAGCAGCATACATCTACAAATAACAGAACAGGCCACACAGATTTTCAATCTGTAACCAATAATCTACACCTTTAAGTACTAACCAGCCTCCATGAGATCTTTTTCCCAGTCTTGGTTCATAAGTGCATTAGAATGTGATCCAGGTGCTGCGGCAGTATTTCCACGATCCATTCTCCTGTCATACAGAGGGTCCTGATCATCCCTACAAACAAATTAAACATGTATTTAACATACAAATGTTTATATTAAGTGACTCAAACTTCCTGGTGTGCTGAAAAAGTCAATATCATTACCATGGGAGAACAACTGTGTATGTTTCACTCTCGAGTTTCATACTCCTACATGTATTATCAAAAATGCATTTTCTCATCTCATGGTGCATCATTATATCAGGGTTCTACTGTTATGCCACCAGATGAACAAAGACCACCTTGAGGCTCATGGAAGACAAAGAAAGGAACAAAGCTGGCTCAAGACTCCAGGTAGAGGTACAAAGTGCAGTAGAAGACAGAGAAGAATGGAGACGCTGCTCTGTCGAGGTGTTATATGACATCCAGTCACAAAAGAGATAGGTGAAGGTGAAGGACTGTTATGTAATTGTATCCTAGTTTAAACAAGTTAGTCCCGCAAGCCTGAATTATAAGCAACTCTTCTGCAATAAACATTTCATCTTGGAAATAAGTTGACCATTACACAGAATCCACAAGATAAAACAGAATCACTAAGAGTGTTGATAAACCAATCCTGAGTCATACCAGTTTACATCATGTACAAGACATTCACATCACATTATTCCATTTCCATTTAACCATTAATCAGTCACCATTTATTTTATACATTTTAATTACATCTACACTGTACACTCCACATCTTTCTTTAAAATACAAATCTAAAATGATCGGCAGCAGTTAAATAGATGTAACACCATGTCTCTAATAAAATATATTCTTGACAGTGAACTGTACACATAGTGTGAATTGTTCACACTTTTTTGTTTTATTTGAGGCTGCCTTTTCTTTTTGTGTAAGTAATATTAATAAAGTAGAATTAGCATTCTCGTAGCTATTTTGAATTATAGTTACATAAGACTGTGTTTTAAATCTAAAAGAGTCTCCTCTGCCTATTTCTGTTAGAAGACAAGTATTATTTCCTTAACATTTTACCTTTCAAAATATCAACATCAGGATGAAAGCTGTACACCAGAATGGGAAAACAAACTGTTCCCCACTGAGAAAAAAGACCCACTAAATCTAACCAAGACTGCCACCAAAAAAATGCCAATAGGTGAATTTGTACAGTTCGACACAAAGCAAACACAGTCACTCAGATTAAATTAAAATCTCACCTATGGGACAATGTTACTGACACTGTTATTGTGAGTTCTTTCATTTGTTTCTCACTGCATGAGATGTCAAAGTCACAATTTGTATAAACAAAGAAATCCATGCTTTTCTACTGACTGCGGTTAATTCAATCAAGGATTAAAACAGAGACCAAGGCCACAAGAAATAATACTGTGAAAGCCAATGCATGTGAGCTGTCATGTGGAAACTGCATTATATAAGTTATGAGAATGTAAGTAGGGTATTATTTGTTTGAAACAATTTTTGCACCTGTCATGGACTTCTTTTAAAAGAAGATTGTTCTTGAGTACTTAATTGTCTTTTGTTTACAGTTTTTGCAGTTTAATTCATGAACTCTCAAATAGCTTCTGTGGAAGGAAAATTGTACTGGTACGAAACTTTATGCTTCATTATTTATATACTCAGTCTAAAAAAAATTGAATTTTGTTTCCTTCATTTCTAGAAGAATTTCTAGTTTAACTTTTAAAAGGTTGATTAGCATGCAAGCTCAATTTAAATGCTGACAGTTAATTAAGAAGGAAGTCAAGTCTAAAACTCGGCAAGCTTCATAGTATTTTAAGTTCATTAAAGTACAGAGAAAATTATGCCACAATACGTACCTTGAATCAGAGAGGCCTCTTTCCTGAAGAACTTTCCTGAAGACAAAAATGCAGAAAAATCTCAGAACAAAGCACAAACATTATAACTACGAAATCTGGATTGCATGTCTTCAATTCCTAATGGAAAAAATTACGAGTAACATCCAAGATCTTCCCTAATATGGCAAAAAAATTCTTCCCAAAATTAAATAATTCAAAATACACATGTACACAACAACTCTCTTCTGGTCAAATTTGTGACTTAGGATCTTAAATTATAAATAACTGTTGGTAAGTTAGGTTTTTTTCTTATGTGAGAAAACCTTGAAGTGTTTTATCAGTCCCTGCAAATTAAAATGTCACCACATGTCAGTACAAAATGCATCATCTTTATTATATTTAAATAAGATAAAAAGCACTTGAACCAAGGTAAACATTTTTCATAAGTACTTTCCAAGATGACCTCAAAACATTCCACGAACCTCAAAATAGCAAATGCCATCTAGCAAAGATTGATATCCATCCAGACATTTTCACCGAGTAGCATTTGTATCACATAGAGTATTTTACAAAACATAATTTATAAGCTGGCTTGTCCTCAAAGATGTATGGATGATAACACCAAAATGAGTAATCAACTCATGATAAAAATAATGTGCCATGGAAAAACAATCTTCCAATACATGGATGTTTTGTCAGACCAGAACAGCAAAAAGATTGACCCGTAACAATCTGCCTTTGACAAAGATGTTGTAGGTGTTTGTACCACATCCAACTAAATATCACTCCTGTCGACCTTTTGACAGGAGCCTTTTAAGTTTCTCATAATCTGTGTGTACTTAAAGACATCATGATCAAGACTTTCTTGTTAAACAAGCCAGAAGATTGTCAAACCACAGAATACAAGTTGCCATGGAATGGCCTCCTTTCTGCAAGAATGGCACAACACACAAAGGATATACAATATTAAAACAATGCACGAGGTGGATTAGCATTCCCTCTAGACAATAAATATTCCAGAAACAAAGAACATGCAAAAATTTATTGCAAATGATTTGCATAGGTACGTTTTGAAGAACATGTACATGTATCATGTCAACTGGAACATTGATTATTTACAAAATTTCTTTGACATGGACATCACTTACTCTGTACATGGTATGTACAAAGTTATGACTTGTGTGGCGGCTTGGTAAACAACAAATAAGGCACAATTTGAAGATGGCTATGGTATGTGCATTATTGCTTACATTCTAACAGTGAACTAAATTGTATAACACTGTTTTTATCATTGTAAAATATAACTAGTCTTTTTACGTGTGTTATGTGCTAGCTTTACCAAAGAAACTCTTAGCCAAGCTACAATTAGGAAGTGTCAAAACATGTGCACTGAACTTTAACAAATACTATTGTTAGAAACTTGTCCACAAAATTAATTCTACTTAGCCTTAATCTTTCAATTCCCAGCTGATTAACTTTGCTTTTAACCTTTTCACCCAAAGAATGGCCATTTTCAAAACTGAAAAGAAAACCCCATATTTTTTTAAACTTCTGCACAACAAATAGGACCACATGAATCACTACCTTTCATTTGAATGGTCACACACTGAGGTTTCATTTAATTTTTAAGGTCCCCCACTAGACCCAGAAACTGGGATAAGCTCTGGCCTGATGGGCCCCTACTTGGCCCGTATTTGTTATTAATCGCACCTTATTGGTATGCTTCAATGGCATATCAGGCAGGTTTGGTCAAGCAGTGATTTATATCTCGGCAAGACGTAAGGTTTCAAGCCAAGTACCAATGGAAAAACCAAACCAGGTATGTACACTTTTATTTACAAATATATCCAAATTTGCCAAAAGCTCCAGAGATACATTTTTTATAGTTAACAGCAATCTGTCAGGCGCTAGTGCACACCAGTGTAGTTTGATACCTTTAAAGCCCTGGAAACACTCAATATCCTATTTTTAAAACCTGTTTAAAAACTGCTTCCCTTTCAAGTGACTATGAATTATATCATAGTGGCTACAATATATCAGGTCAGTGATTTGATATATCAGAGGATTTCAGGGCTGTACACGTGGCAATCAATTGGTAATCATATTTATAGCTACTCTTGAGGCATTCTACAAGGATTTACACCACAGTAATAATTTCAAATTGCACTACATGCAATTGACAACTTTACATGTACATGCATCAGATATTGCCAAACAGCTCCATACCACAACTGGGTAACAAAATTAACACTAACACAGCACAGATTTAGTATTTGGTATTTGATAATACTGTGCTTGACTGCACAGTATATCAAAAATAATCATAGATAGGGCAGACAGTGCACTTTGTCATACCTTAACTAAGATAGCTATATATACATGTATCAACCTGAAACTCAGATAAGATATATGTAAATCACATATCTTTGTATAATATTATTGCTCGCCTATTGCTATGATTGCTGGGATTGCACAAAACAATACTTGTCAGGGTTTTTCCAAGTGCAGTAAATTTTACACCATCTCAGATTTTTTTTCTTCTATGCAAAATTTTAAACTATCAACTACAGAATACGTTGGAAATAATAAATGCAAATTCTGATGCAAATAATTTGAAAAATATAACATTCCTGACCAATACATCATTTAAAGAAACATAATTTTCTGCCTTATGCCTTTCAGTTGACTTCAACACACACATTGAACATAAGGCACATAATTGTGAACACAACTCAAACCCAAATCTGTACAGTGTTAAAATTCAAAGCATTTGAGCAGCTGATCAAACATTCAACTGTTTTTCCTCTCCTGCAACTCATGAATATTTCAATCATTCAGAAACCATGCTCACAGGAAATCTTGTGTTGAAACTGTCTGTGACACAGTTTGGTTTTACATTTTAGTACCAGTACATGTATGCTATTTTCAATTCCCTTAAAATCCAATTTATTTCCTCGGTCAGTTCCATATAGATAAGTTGTTAAGTAACAAGAACGACATCACTGCGTTTTACTTCTCAGTGTGATAAATCCTTAATTTCTTTAGACTGAAATATTTAATGTCATGTGCTCTCCACTGGGTTTCAAATGGAACTTCAAAACAATTATAATAAACAATCTCAAAGTAACATTTACCTTAGTTTGTAAATTTTTGTTGTACATCCAAAATCATGATAAGAATTCACATTATACTGAGTGCAAAATCCTTTGTTTTTGTTATTCAAATGAGGCCAATCTATAATTTATTAGATGTATCAGATTCTGTTTGCAATTTGTTTCCACACATGAATGAACATTTCTAGTTTTCCCAAACCTCAGGTGATAATCATATAATGGAGATAAATTAAGGTAATCAAGGGCATGTCTACACATACATGTACATGCAAAATATGTACAGTATGAGAAAACAGAGATCCATTTGATAAAAACACGAATTAAAAATATTTTTGAGATATCCACATATTGGTTAAAAAATAACATAGTTATTACTAGCAGTACTATTTTTTACTTATTAACCTTATAAGTATGAAAATGCTTCAGATATTTTTACAAATTACCTAGTGCATAGTATCATTGTATTTTATTACATTTAATCATAAAAATTACAACTTCCTTGATTTTGATTGGTTTACAAAACTCCAATTCTTTGGACTAATTCACTTGCCAAGTTGTTATCGGACAGTTTGTTATCAGACAGTTCAATAAGCCAATCACATTCAAAGTTGTACATGTAGTTTAATTCAGCCAATCACATTCAAAGTTGTAATTTAACTCAACCAATCACAACCTTGGTCACATTTAAACAATTTACACCTTCTTTGTCAGTCTTTTAATGCAAATTTTCCCTTTCTTTCATAACTTGCCTATTCTTCTTTTCTCAGAAATTGTAATTTTTATGATTAATTGGTAATAAGACTTCATGTCGTCCAATTCAGTCTGTAATCATACTCATGACAAAAAAAATAGGACGACTGCGCAGCAGGAGTCCAATTTTGTTATCACTCATACGATTACAGACTGAATTAGACTCCACTCAGTCCTATTACCATTATTTATATATTTAACTTATTACGTTATCTATTTTACTGTATTATACATGAACTGTATATCTTATTACAGGTACATGTATATTACATTTTCTACCAATTCTATAACCACTAAAGGTAGAGTTTATTCAACTTAATTTAGATTTTCCATATCACCAATGAATCTCAACATATTAAATAGCTATCCATCTGTTATGAGGAGTACAAAATCGTAGAAACACAAAACTTGTACACACATTCCACCATATTACAATCAGATATCTGTAGTTTAAAGTTAAATGCTCCCACGTCAGTCTCCCAGGCAGCAAAGGAACATCATCAGATGCTAAAATTGTACCTCAACTCACTTGTGATTAACACCAAAAAATATTTTCCAGGCAAAAAGGAATTAAGTAACCTAAATAACACACCAAGCAGGTTGTAAAATTAGTGTCACATAATATTATGTGGTTTCGTATCAATTTTTAAGAGAAATGAACAAAATTAACAGATACAAAGTGGACACCAAAATAACGCATGCCATACTACATGTCAACAATGGCAACCATTTCCATAAATATACAAAAGACTCAAACTCCAAAGTTATGAAATTTCAAATTCCAAACAAGCAAATTCTAGTAATTGCTTTGTACACACAGTAAGTTATTTGCATGCAGCTGCCAGGCAAACCGCCTGAAGGTACAAAATTGTTTATCACTGAATAATCACCAGGTATACTTATCCAATTTGCAAATACAGCACATACACAACTCTCCCAATATACATGGCCGTGTAATAGCCAGGATGTGTATTTTTTTTTTTCTTTCATCAAGACTCTTGTTTACATGTATTGAATGCTTGCCTTTTTTACCTGTTACTTTATCTTTTGTTTTCTTTCCTGATCTGCTATTATCTGATGGCAACTCAACACAAAACACTTTATGCAAGCAACAACATCTGCATGCAATCATTGCCAAACAATTTCAATTTGGCTAAGGATTGTCAGTGGTGTTCTGTAATGTTGTGTAATGTGCCATTAGGTGTCCTGCTTTCAAAACACGTCAATCAAGGCCACAAAAATGCAACAGGGTCCATTTTACAAAAGGAGATTGCCAAGAATAGACATGTGGAAAAATTAAGCTTCAGGGGTTCTGCATTAAAATACACCTGTCCAGTATTCTTGATTATTTAATTCTTATATACCGCGAAGTCAATATTCACATTTTGACAAATGCATTAAATTTTGCTACAGACTCCAACTCACAAGCATGAATCAACTAGAGCTGATCCACTAAGCTGGCTCTCGTTGTCTGAGAGATCCTGCTCATCGCCAATACTTCCTGGACCTTCATTTCCGCGCCACACAAAGGAATCGTCTGTAGAGCTGTCAATGCAAAAAACGTACAATCAGTCTGTTACTGATGTTGTCAACTGGCATAGAGTAATGCAAGTCATTTTGAAGACATTGGTGACTGAACACAAATAAGAGCAATATTAAAATGCTACAAGTAACATCAAAATTATAATCATCTAAACTTCCTTAAAATAAATATTGTTTATTGGTAATTATAATAATTCTTATAGACAGGACCCTGCGCACACTCTGATTGGTCAAAAACCCATGTTTTATTGTTTTTCGCCACATAATTACATTTACTTCTCAATCATAAAGCAAATGAAGAAGCCTAAGCCGTGTATTACACTGTAATAAAACACTCCGGACATTTGAGAACTCTCGAGAAATGGAGAAAACACTCACCTGCAACTCATGTTTTCTACATTTCCCTTATGTTCTCAAATGCCCGTCGTGTTTTATCACTGTAATACATGACTTAGGCTTCTTTATTTGTTAATGAAAGCATACATGTGTATATATTCATTGAATTTAATATAATAAGAGAATTTCTCTTGAATTTTTTGAACCCCTTCAAGCAGTTTGCTTTTATCAGTCACTGATATAATACTTTAGGTCTGGTCTTAAACCATAAAAATGGACTTTTTTTTTCTCACAAAGGAAGTTGCTCCCCAAGTAAAACAAAAACTGAAACTTCTCTAAATATTCAATTCTGTGATAAATGCCCAGGATGTAGAACTCTACAGTACAAAAGGCCTCCAGTCCTATCAGTCTGATGTTTGAGCTATAGTTTACAAAGAGCAAAATATAGATGTATTTTCATTTGTATTTAGGTGACCACCAAATTGGTAAGCTTTAAAATTCACTCAGAGACTGATCAATATACTTTTTAAAGCTTATAACTGAAGAAAAGTGCAACGTAATTTTAGCCCCAGAACATGCAAGTTCCAAGTGATATTTACTGTCAAGATATATGTGAATTTCTTAGTTAACGCTTGACCCAAGCCAGTTCCCCTGTATCACATGCAAGATGATTGTACAACAGTGTCATAATTTGTATCCTAAACAGAACAGATGTTTTTAAATCAGAGACCAAGGTCATTGGCTCAAAACTTACACTAATTAGAGCTGTTTGATAGGTTTTCTATCATTTTCCTTCAGAACAATTAGATTTTATCAAACAATTTGTTCCGGAGACAATCCTGAAGGCACCCCAACCCTACAATTTGATTTGGAACTGATTTTTTCTTATAAAAAGAATCATGAAAAGATACTGGGTCTGTGAAATAAAACACTGCTATGCCAAAGAATAAACGTAAGGTTACTGGATCCTCTGTGTAACTGATCACACACCACATTGATTATAGAGTAAATCCCTTCACTTATCTCTGCGGCTTTCTTCACCCTGTGAAACAAAATACCTCATTTGCCTCTCAAGAGTGTTAATTAAAACAGATGAACATGGCTTCTTACGTGGTAAGGATCACAAGGGACACACATTTTTCTTTGACTTGACAGTCACAGTAAAGACTGCTGTAGCAAAAACTCTGTTTAATTTCAAATTAAGCCTAATTAAGCTGCTAAATTCAGTCACAGAAGTTGAAATTATGAATATTTATGCATTAATGCTGGACTGGCTTCCTGTTTTCAATTGAGCTTCAAACAACTGGGTGATGGTAAATGTATACTAACTAGATTGAAATCTGAAAGTCCTGCTCATACTCTATTTCAAAGCCAATAAATTTCTTCACACTGCCGCAGAATAATATGAGCCAGAAATACACGTATTATAATACAGAGTTCTGGATTGTAAAAAAAATTTTCAAAGTGCTTGTGCCTCAACTCAGTCATATTGCAAAAGCAAACTCTATTTTTTTCTGCCTTCAGTGAAATAAATGACAAAACTAGATGCGCAACTTCATGTTGTTTTGGAGACTGTAGCCACTTTCATTATAAAAGCATCGACATCTATTCAATTGTGTAGCAACATAACCTTATGATACAAGAGATTGACAAGGTTCTACATCATTCTACAATGTACATACAAACTGCCATTACAGTAAATGTATATGTGATACAAACGTATGTGGGATTGTCACTGGATAGGATTTATATTTTCAGAGAAAATGGTGTGTCTAATAAAAATGTGAAAGAGGGTTTGGGAGAAATTTTCAAAGTTTAGGTAAACCAAGGCCTTAGGTAAGGGTGCATACATTAAGCAACTTCAAATTCTTCCAAAATGTTCTGGAGTGCATGCATTAGGTTATGTCAACATGAAGATGCCATTTTATACATCTTTTATAAAACAAAAGCAAAATTAATACAATGATAAGGTTCGACCATGTTTAAATAGCCTCATGCAAAAACAACTAGATAACCAATCAGAATGAAGGGTTTGTGATCAAACTTTTAAATAATAAGTATAGCAATGCACACACTATTTAAATCAAAAAGAAATTTTTGATGGATCATCACAGATTTGGGAAATATTTAGTTCAAAATATTATTGCTTGCCTATATTTCTACCACTTTTAATAAAGAGCAGAAAATTCTGATGCCAATCAAAATTAACAGCTGAATATATTATTTTTCTTTTTGTCCCTTAACTGAATTTGCAGCCTGAAATAACTTTTCAATGTGCAGTCTTTATATCTAAAATTTACAAAGAAGGATTAATAACTCTGATCATTGTTTCTTAACCTTTCAATATGAAATAGAGGTTAATTAAGCTGGTGCAGTGATAATTAAATTTGTTCCTATCAATGACTTTAATCAAGAAGAAAATAATTTTGGACAAATTTCATCAATTTTTTTTTATCCTAGCCCTGAATAAAATCAGTGGATCACTCCAGTGAGTTAAGAACTTAGGCTAGAAACCATCTGGGAAAGTTTAATCTATTAAAACTGTCAACAATTTGACACCTCAGTTAAAATATTTCACACTTCAGAACATTCCATGTGTAAGACCGCAAAAAGATACATTACCGTTTTAGACCAGAGACAGGAAAAGAGATAAATTTGGCCGGGTTACAAATAGATTGCAGCTAAAACAATAGTTCCACGGGAAAATGCTGTTCTATTTCCGTTAGTTCATCAGGGACTTGGCACTTGGAACAATTTTACTAGAACAACAACAACAAGGAAAATTGTAACCAGCCCCATAAACACATCGTTTGGAAAGCAATGAAAACATCGTGCTTTTCTGTAGAAACATCGAATTGAGCAGGTATAAATTAAAAAAAGAGACTTTTCCAAAATAAAATTTCTTACATATCAAGAGCTTAGCTTAATGAGCCAAGATTAAGCTTAAGTTTTTCACACTAAAGTTGAAATAGATCACTACAGTTCTAATTCCCCACGCGCGAGCTGAAGCTTGTATTGAGAGTTGAATGGAACGAAATTACAACAGATCACATGTGATAGTAGTGATACGAGCAAAAATACTTTACAGGAAAGAGAAATACCACAAACTTTGATTGATAAACTCAAATCGGACAGCTCTTTTTTTAAATAAGAAAGTTATCTATAGAGGTTTACGATGTTCGGTTGAGGAAGGCAATGTACGTCAATCTTTTAACATGCAAAGTTCTCGTGGATAGTTTTGGTTTAGTTTAGTGTATCTAACCAAGATCCAAAAGTATCCTGTCCTATTCCATGACATTCTCTACTATGAACAATAATTTAATCAAACACCGATTGAACGTTCTTTTAAAACGATTGTCACCTTTTGCCACCGCCGCTTTGAGCGAAAGCAAATTATTGAAATCGGTTTTCGACCATCTAATACCGTAATGGTGTGTTTTCCATAAATTTCAAGCAATTTGCCATCGCATCTTATGATTAACCAGGCTGCATATTACAGATCCCGATTTTTCTACGCACCACTATGATTCGAAGGGTAAAGCTTCAAGATGAGCTGAGAAAGGTCTCCACAAAATTCAAATTACAAACAGCGCTACATGCAACGTGCAATATATTACCTTCCCATGGAGCTCACACTTGCCGTCTCCGAGCCATATTTGCACTGCAATATAACAACAAGTGACGTTAAATCCCATTAAAATTTTGTCGCCACTGCATTTGTCGTTCTTCAAAGTCGAAATAGTTCAACGACCGAGGGCATATCCCATCAGATCAATTCCCTGCGTGAACTCCGTCAAGAAATCAAAACAAATGCTCCATACCTTTTCTAACTGGTGTGCAACGTTTCGACGCTCTTGCTCCAGTTCTCGAGAAAGCAGCTCAAAGTGGGCTTCCTGTCAAAGAAGACAAAAAAAAAGTGGAGTATGTTTACAAGCTCTATCGCTAATTAAGCTCGCGTTCAGTTCGAGAACGGGAAATGAGGTTCACGGGCTTGGAGTTAACCAAACCCAAGTACTGTACTAATTCGACCTCAAAGTCCACGAAATAACGACGGCATCCACAGATCCAAACATCATAATCAACTAAAAAGGATGTTGATGATTTCAATCACATTAAACTCAATTTAAAGGCAGAAAATATAGCTTACCTGTTGTCGTACTGAACGAAGAAGGCTTGCAGCGGAGTCTTCGTTGTAGTCGCGTCCGCGAAACGCCATCGTCGAAACTAGTTCACGTTGATAAAATGGCGCACTTTTACGAGCAAACCAAAGCCAGCGCTTTTAGGTTGCTTCTTTGAACGATGTTATGTTCAAAAGGGCAACCAAAAAGTCAGATTAAAGTGCCGAAAAACTCAAACGATTCCGTTCCGTACGAGATATTTTTCTGACGCGGTGACAAACACTTGTCCTTCTGACCCTCCCACGGGTTTACCGGTTTTCAAACTTGTCAGTCAAATCATCAGTTGCCATGACGATATTTCCCGCGTCGACCACGTACAGGAAGAAAGAATCGTTCAGAACAAAAGCAAAGAATTTTTCTTCTTCCGCGAAATGAATGATGAGCTCTGTTTCATTACATGTAAGAATCTTTCATCTAAAGCTGATTATTCTCGTAGACGTAACATTGAAAAACGAACGACGATTTAACCAATCTAAAACCCACATTTTTCCGACTAAATTTCTAGCGTTGGTTTTTTGTTTGACGGTTTGGCTGTTTCGATTTCTCTGGAAAACTTTCTCCTTGTTTCACGGTTTAAAAAGATTCCCTGACATTAAAAAGCTTTAAAAGTACCTCCGATGTTATATACGCAATCAGGACTATCAAGGTGGAGCCCAAAGATGGAACAACAAAAGTGTTTTGGTAACAAAGGTCACAATGGGGAGGGATTTGAACACAAAATAATCTTTGTTCGGTTCTATGGTTCCGCTTTTAGTTTCATAGAAACTTCTCGTTCGATAGCATGTATACAACATGCAATCATAAACGACGAAAGATTTTAAACGTGGCGTTTGCTGTGCCTATGGTTGTTTAGTGTAAGATTATTTATTGCTGTTTGTGTGAGCAAAATTTGCCCCACAGGAAATCACGACTTTACTTTTCCAATGAAAACTAAGAACGCACTAAACTCATATGTTAACAAAAAATTAACGATGAACCAATCAAACAATTGAGAGATCTAACAAATTAATTTAAAGTAATATAGCTTTTCGTTTTGCAACAAAAGAATTCGCGTTATGGTCATATCACCACGTTTAATCTCGACACCAGCCTAATTGGGGCAGGAATGTTGAAGGGTCAAATGTTTTGTTTGGGTGAGGCAGTAACGCAAACGGTTTCGCTTTATGATTTCTTTCTGTTTGCGTTTTCTCGGCCGGAAAATGATTTATCTAACCCAAGTCGTTTTAAATTCTTCGCAATTTGCGAGTTCTGTCGCAATTAGTACTTGATTACCTGGGGCGGGGGGGGGGACGTTTGAAGTATTGTAGCTATAAGAGTAAATAATTGCTGTCTGATAGCCTTTGAGCAATGGCAACGGAACGTGGCTTAAAAATCACCCCCTGGGTTTATTTAGACCGGACAGCTTGACGAACAAATCTATTACGAGAATTCACGATTGACATCGTTTGTTGCCCTTATATTGGTTTTGCGGTATCTCTGAAACTCAAGGGAGACGAACATTTGCATATATAATACCAATACAAAGAGAAATATTTCCAACAAATCTAAGGAAAGCATAGTCTGAAAGAAAACCTTCAAACCAACTAGAGCCAATATCAGTAAACAAAAATATGACGCGAATGTCCGAATCCCAACCAAGCAGGCAGGAAATTTAGATCTTCGATCTGAAAATTTTTTTCCGACATCATTAACGTGCCTCGAACAGACATGTGTGATCGGCTTTTGAAAACAGTGGGAAAAGATTTCGTAGAATTCAAGAGTGAAATGCCTCGTGAAACTTTTGAGGAAACTCATTCAAATCATTAGCTTGGTTTATCTTGTCAGAATGAAACCGATTGTTTTGCATACGAAACATGCAAGGAATATTTTTCGTAATATCAAAGCAAACACCAATTCAAAGTAAGGGATTTACTTGTTTAGCTATGAGTTACTTGAAATGTTTGCGTTCTGAAGTCCTTCGATCAGAAGAAACAGAACCCAAGTTGTTTATCAAAAAACAGAAATTTTCACCGTCAAAACACAGCTACCAAAACGACTAGGCGAACGAAATACGAAATCTTCTGATATTCTGTTCACGTGTATGAATTCGTATTTCTACAATACAGGTTGTAAAAGCCGTTAATCAATAGCTTAGCGACACCAACATTCTACAAAGACAAGAAAAACGCCATGATAACTCACCTAGTGGGATCTGGAAGCTTGTTTGTATTACAATGGCGTGATTTCCTTCACATTGGCTTCGATACTCCGTGCTTGTCACACAAATCACGCAATGACCACGAGTCGAAGTGGATGCCACTTTGGCGCGAAAATTTCCCACGAGATCGTGATTTCCACAACAGCAAAATTTTATGCGAATGTCCCCAACCCTCGCAGGAAACAGTCGTAGAAAGTAATGAAAACGAGTGTCGCCGTCGAAAACTAGTCCGAATATGCAAATCAACCGAAAATTATATGCAAACCTTCGACGTAACAAAGCCGTTTAATTTTCACCGTCATCGGCTGGTGAAAATGACACTTCAGATGCTAACCAATGAGAGGCTTCGTTGTCGAGAAATGTTTGAATATTGTCTGGGTTATAAGTTCCGTCTTCTGTCACCGATGCGATATCGCTTACGACGGCGGGCCTAAAGTTAACGTAAAGGAATGTTGACTTCTGCCGTGCATGCTGATAAATATTTTGCCATGCTGTTAAATATCGTATTTTCAGTAGCCTCATTTTCGCCCGTTGTTCAAGGTGAACCGGAACGGCAGGCTAAAATTTCAGTTAATCTCTAAACATTTTCGCGCGTGGTTCTTTACCATTGACGGGGGATACAGACAACCAGGACAGAGTGCTGAGGGAAAGCTTTGACCGTTTTGTTTCAAGTGAAAATGTTGTCTTCTTTTTTCCACACACGAATGTCGAGACTGAATCGCATCCTTGGTTGAACGATTTCAAAACTGCCCAAGGTCACTCAGAGCGAGAGACGGCTTCCTCTCCCTCTCCCCGAAGCCCCCTAAAGAATAATGTCCTCTCTAGGGTAGGGTAGAGTAGGGTTCACCAAGAGTTCACTCTGGTTTTACCGGTATTCAGATCCTTTATTTCTTCCCGTGACTCCCCTCTGGCCTCGATAGAGCGTTTCACTCACGTGGCCAACAGCCATGCAAATTTATCGGCACAAAATAAAGTCTTTACATAAGAAAAGATTTTAACTCCCGCAGGATTGGTTTGGGAGACCAACATGGCCGCTGTTTCATTGTTTGGGGACACCAATATGACTGCCATGACGTCAATGGCGTTTTCCTCAAATTCTACCTTTATGATACCACCTCAAAATTTCAAGAATTAAACATTCACGTAAAATAAAATTAAAATCTGCCAGATAGATCTTTGTAAGTACAAATACAAAAGCAAAAGAAAAGTGATCAAAGAACAAAAATTTTATTTAACTGCAAATAGTTGTTACAGATTGTTTATTGCTAGGGCATGTCCGTTTAAGACTACGAAGAAAATGATATTTTGAACAAACTAATGAAAATCAAGACAAATGGGCGAAAAAATTCTGCACAGTAAAATAAAAAAGAAATCATTAATTATTGAACGAAGTAAAAGTCAGAAAAAATATTTTTGAAAACAAAAAATGAACCAATGTAACTTGACGATCAAGTTTCTTTTACATGGATAGTGTATCAATTCATTCAATCCAGAAGATCTCCCGCAAAATAGTAATTGTTATTTTAATTAAAACATTCTTGTTTAGAAATTTAATTCATTTTCCCCAGGGAACCGTCTGTTTCAAGGCAAACTCCATCCAAGGAATTCTTCACCGAAAGCCTCACCGAGGAGCGTCTAAGTTGCGAGGAAGTTGGGCTCGAGGAAGGTCTCTTTGGAGATTGGGACCTAACAGACGCGTCTCCACCTGCAGCGGTGACGTCTTCAAGCCATGCTGCAGACAACTTAGGTCTGAGGTCAGCGGCTTTATCACTGGATGAACTGAGTATGCTTGAATCTGACTGCGTAGCTCGCAGCCCAACAGCGTCTTGGGAAGGTGTGGCCCTTAAACGGGACCTTTTGGGAGAAGAAAGCTTCGGCGGGGGTCCCACAGGAGGTGATGGGTTGATTCCGTAGACACAGGAGATGTCTTGGGCTGAGGTGGTGGTACCCCTAGGGAGTCTTTCTATGGAGGACGCCGTCCTTGGAATGCCTGTGAAAGTGAAAAAAACAAAATCGATGATTAAAATACAATTCCGGTTAGCATCTTTAGGCCCTTTAGAGATGGAGCTATTAATCGAGCGGAAAGTATTTGTAGTTCACTTCTGTGTGTTTAATTTCGTACCTTGGATCTCCAAATGGTTCAAACTTCCAGACACAAACTTAGCACGGACAATTTCTCTTAGATGGTGTCGTTATAAACAGAGCTCGGCTGTATTCCCTCCCCCAGCCCCTTGTTGATTAACACTGTCAAAGATCACTGAAAGTTTTCAAATGCACGACAACTGACTTATTTGATGGTTGTCAGTCATCAAGTAGTATTTCATCAAAGCAAAAGTGCGCCGAGAAAGAAAACTTTACAGGAACGAATCGCTATGGGACAAACACTCAAAAGGTGTCAATGAAGTTATTAGGAGAGGTCAGGTTTTCTAGAACGTCGAGCTAAGAAAATGTTCAACCGGATTCCACCCGGTCACTGGTACATACGTCTTCGACTGGTTTTGCATCGTGGATTACGTTTTAAGATTCAATTAAGAGCTACTAACCTGTGTTGAACTGTCTTCCAGAACTCTGGCGTGGCCTCCCTTCATCAGAAGATGAAACAGTTTGAACCATGAAGTCCACAGTTTCTATCACTGTCCTAGAAACCTTTCTCTCTCTTCCAAACCTCCTCGGCGCCTCAAAGTTCATCTCGCTGTCCCGCCTCATCCCTTGAAGCGGGTCCGAACCCGAAGGACGGGAATTCTCTGGCTCTAAATTAGGCTCGTCAGCTGAATCTAACATTCTTTGTACGATATCATCAACTGTATCGTGGATGGATCGTGAAACGCTCACTTTTCTATAAGTGGGGTAGCCTTCAAAATCGTTTGCTTCTTTCTTGATTGTACTAGGACCCTGAAACCGCTTGCCATCCGTTGAGGTGCCCCTGTTTTCTCCCCCTTTCTTCCCGCAAAGGATCCCATCATCAGACGTAACACCCTCCAACTCGCTTTGGTCTTCACCTTCAGGGTTTTTCCTGGAAGGGAAGATTTCTTCGTCGACACCACTTCCCTTCAATGCTACCTTTTCACGAGAAGATCTTGGCAACTCTGCCATGGAAGGAGGCGCTTCCACCAGCGAAGATTTCACGCTCTTATTAGTGTCTAGTTGAGCAGGGAAGGTTCTTTGTGGCCCTGTTGAATCAATGTACTTTCTTGAGGCTGCAATGTCAGCGGTAGATGCCGGGCGTGTATCAGCTTCGGCTCCTTCAGGAGTCAATCTTTTGTCCTGGATAAGACGCTCTAGGCTATAATCAGCTCCCTTTAGGCTATCGTTAACCTCCATGTGTTTCGCTTCCATAGATTCTCCACCCGTTTCATCTTTGTTCCCATCAGGGCGGTCACTCTCTTGTTGCTGGGAAACATCTGGTATTAGTGCTGTATCCTTCACAGATAGTTTGCTCCCATCACTTTCAACTACCTTCTCAAGCTTTTGAGCTGAAGAAGTTGAATCTTGTAACAGCATTGCACCAGAATGCGATGGTCCTTTCAAAAGCGTTTTAGATATCTCAGTTGATTCCGTTTTCATCGCATCCTGAGAACCTAGATAGTTTGCAGATTGATTTGGAGGCGTTCCGAGCACAATGTTGGGTGTTTTGGGCAAAGTGGAAACTACGTCATCAGGTTTGGTAACGGACGGAATGACTTTGTCCTGTGATGTATGCTGTGCAGTCGCGGTTTGTTCGTCTAATGCACTGGGAGGTGTCACACCGTCGTCATTCAGAACACTCACTATTGATTGAACAAATTCTGTTGATGTAGAAGATGCTGCTGTCTTTTCTGAAGAAACTGGAGAAGACGCCAGAGAATTTTCTTTGGACGCATGGGAAGAAAGTTCTGTTCCTCCGGCTACACCTAAAGATTGTGCAGCTTTTCCCACGGAAGCTCGTGAGGATAATGCTACGTTTTCCGCAGAATTACGGGGAGATTGAGTAACTTTTCCCTTGGAAACACGCGGAGACATTACGGTGTGCTCGGTGGACGCACGTGGAGACTGCACGACTTTCTCTTCAGAAGCACGATGGGATAATGCTGCGTTCTCGTTGGACGTGCGTGGAGACCGCGATGATATTTCTTTGGAAACGCGTGGAGACAAAGCAATGTTCTCGGTAGATGCACGTGGAGACGGAGTGATTTTTTGCTTCGAACCACTTGGAGAAAATGTGGTGTTCCCAGTAGTCGCACTTGGAGACTGCGTGATGTTTCTTTTAGAAATACTTGAAGCCGAAGCTGTGCTCTTGACAGACCCGCGTGGGGACTGGTTGATCTTTCCTTTGGAAACACGTGGAGACAACACCGCGTTCTCGGTAGATGCGCGTGGAGACTGCGTGATAATTCTTTTGGAACCACGGGGAGGCAATGTCGCGTTCACAGCAGATACACGTGGAGACAGTAAGACCTCCTTCGATTTCTTTGAGGAGACAACTGCCCTTTCGCTCGAGGTACGGGGTGAAGATGTAATTATAGGGCTTGAAATTGGAGGAGATAGAGCTGCCTTCTCTGTCGATTCACATGGAGTCAGCGCCACCTTCTCCAACGACACTCTCGGAGACGATTTCCCTTTTTCTAAAGACGCGCGCGACGAGGGTACCTTTTTCTCTGTAGAAACACCTGCGACCAGTTTAGAACTTTGATGTGACGATTGGTTTGAAGATGGTGTGGCCTTGGGCAGTGTTGCTCTATCTGTAGACTTACGCGTAGACAAATTTGCTTTCGTCAGTGAGCCACCTGGAGAGAGAATCACCTTTGTGTTTGAAGCACGATGTAAAGACGTTGAAGCTTTCGGAGCAACCGCCGTAACGTTATCCAAAGAAGTATGTCGGGAACGGCCTTCCTTTTTACCCAGTGAGGTATTAGAAGTCGTTCTTACTTTACCCACTGAGGGACGGGGGGGCTGCAAGGTTTTTTCTGTGGATGGCTTCGCAGACAGTTTGCCGGACTCCTTTGAAGTCTTAGGAGGCGCCTTAGGCGATTTCTTGAGCTGCGGTGATGAGGTCCGTTTTGGATGTATTGATGTGCCTTTTAGTGAGCTTACACTTAACGAGCTGCCATAGATTTTGGAAGCAGAGCTACTTATTTCTGGCAAACGAGATGATGACTGCACTAGGAGATTCTTTGATTCTTTACGGGGGTAATCTTCTTCAACACTTTCGCTGGCGACGAATGAGCCTTTAGGGGACAAGGATGGAAGACTTGTCACCGACGGAGTTGCCCTCTTCTGTTTCCACAAAACCTCATACGACTCGACTCGGGCTGCGATGAGGAAACGCTCTGATGGGTTTAACTGTGGAAGGACAACATACGAATCGCAAGGGGAGATCTCGCAGCTGGCTATCTCTTCTCGTCTCTTAATGATATCATACACAGACACTTTTTTGTTTAAAGAGGTCCCTTGTTCGTTGATGTCGATGTTTGAATCGGGTGCCGAGCGCTCTGGTTGGCAAGATGTGACATCTTCGGAGTGACATTCTGGCCCAGGGTCGGATGAACGACGTCGAACAAGACCACTTTCAGAGGTATTAGCAATGATTAAGTCGGTTGCCGATGGAATCTCCAATTCTTTCTCGAGTTCTTGGTTTTCTTGTGTGGCAACAGAGTCAGCACGACCCTTTCGAAAACGTGGAGTTGGAGGCCTATTCGCTGTACTCAAGAAGTCTGTTTCACGTGGAACATAGCTGTCCCGGCGAGGACGGAAAATTGTCTTGTTGCTGAAGTGCACGGAACGGCTTCTTCGGCGAGTGAATCGGGCATTACGTGGACTGCCACCAGCAATGGATTGATCAACAAAACACGCCTCACTAGCCATCCGTGTCTTTACAATGTCCATGGCGTTTTCCACTACATTGCTGACGATTCTTGAAGCTCTTAATACTAGGATTTCTCGCTGGCGACTATCGTTAACATTTGTGCTGTATTCCAGATCGGCTGAGCGAGCCTGATCATGCGTAAGGACTTCATATTGGTCTCGACCGTCAATGACCTCGACGTAGTACCCCTCTGCCCCAAGATGTCTCAATGCACCGTTGATGAGGTCTTCAATATAAGTAGTAACCTTCCAATACAAGGTGCCGGGATTAAGGTCACGGTCCGTTGATCGAGTCTGATGGTGTTCATCGGCCGAACCAGCCATTACCCCGTCGGCCGATACACCCACACTCGATGACAGCTCAGTTGCGGCCTTGTAAATCTCCAAATCTAGATCCAGCGTCCCGGTGTCTCCTTGTAATGTGTCAATCAGGTTTTCAGCAGATATCATTGCATGGGTCGCCAAATAGTTTGTGGCCTCGTCCAACTCCAGACCGCCAATGAAACCACGATCAAAGAGCTCCCCTAAAGAAGCTCGAACAGACACTGTAGACACTTTCTCTGCAGCATTCAGCAGGCTTGCATCAGTACCAGCAATGTCCTGTAACGACATCTCGTCCTCATGCAGTTTTGGAAAGGCTTTGGCGGCCGACGCAATTGCATTGCATGCAAGATCCCGAGCTGCAACTACAAGTCCTTCCTTCTCAAGTTTTTGCCGAAGGTTTCCAGAAGAGTCCATCAGGGTTTTAGAAATGTCCAAGGCAGTGTGCTTGATGTTATCTTCCATCTGATTTGCCATACTGTACAGGCGTTCCAATGATGTTGATGCTGATTTCAGAGCATCCTTAGCAAGACTTTGTGCAGCTATCCACAAGTCGTGTTCGTGTCCATTAACACTTTCCAACGATTCGTTTGAAGAAGATAATGGATCTTCCAAGGAGCTCTCCGATGTTTCTGGTGATGTCAATGTTGGTCCCTCTTCTGGTTCACTCATGATTCCGTACAACCTCTCCAATGATGCCTTTGCAGAGTTAATTACATCGTTCGCTAGCTTGCGGGTTGTTGCTGTCACATCCCATTCGTTTTTCTCCACGATATGCTCCAGGGATTGTGTTGCCGAATTTACAGCAGCTTCTGCAATGTCTTTTGCAACTTCATCCAGTCCTCGGAAAATTTGGTCGGCCTTTCCTTCAATTTCGGTTTCTGGTGCAACTTTTGTCCTGTAAATCCAACCGACAGATGCCTTTGCGGAATCCAATGCGTTGCTAGCCAATCCCTGTGCTGCTATTGCCAGATTACGATCAGAGTCTTTTTCCAAAGAACGTGCAGCTGACATAACTGCAGCGGCCGCAATTTCCCTCACAGCTTCGTCGTTGCGATCCTTTTCAACTTTTGTTACATACAAGTTCTCCAAAGACTCCGGTGCCGCTCGTATGGCATCATTTGCAAGCCACTGCGCTGTCAAACTTTCAAAATCATCCTTTCTAGTGGATTCCTGTGGTAATCGCGCAGAAGGACTGATAACAGCTTTGGCGAGTTCTTTTACTGACTTCACCAGGCATTTACAAACTGCCTCGGGATGATCCTGATCTTCGTCTACCTTCTCAACGTTTACGCCATACAACCTCTCGAGGGAAGCTTTTGCGGCTGCAACTGCGTCAGCCGCTAGTATTCGCGCTGCTATCACATCGTACCCATGCCTACCGATGACTCTTTCCAATGATCTTGTAGCAGAAATAATAGCCGTAGCTGCAACTTCTTTCGCACACTTATCCAGGCTTGCCGATCGGATTGCATAAGACTCCATTTGCTTACCGGCGACGAGTTCAAACTTTACGCCGTATAACCGTTCTAACGATGCTTTCGCTGCATTCACAGCATCAACTGCGAGAGATTTCGCGGCAATCATTTCACGATTGTCTTTGTTGTGCCGCGTTGCTGATATAATAGCAGCCGCTAGGACGTTTTCTGCACATTCCGAAAGATCTTTAGAAGCTTCCTGAGTGGCTTTTTGAGCAGCGCTGTTAGTAGCAGCCGCTACAACTTCTTTGGCAGTCTTGCGAATGGTAACATACTCTCTAGCCTTGTCAATGGCGTTAGTCACGAACTCTCGAGCCTTACGCCTTATTCCCGCGTCTGAATACAGCAACAGTCCAGAGTCATCAAAAGCGAGAGATGCACCATCAATCACCTCAAGTATGTATTTCCGCACCTTTGCTTTTACGTCGCCATCGCTTGTCTGTTCATTGGCCAAGATGGCCTGAGCTGCGTTTACAATTCCCTGGACGTAATCGGGAATTTTCCTGTAGGTTTCCTGCCTCTCTTGGTGATCCAAAACTTTTTCAGCGTCTGATATTATGTCGAAAACGACGTAATGGACTCTCTCTCGCAAGGCAAACTCGGTCTCCAACCTTGACCACAGTTTCTCAAACCTGTCTAATTCTTCTGTTTCTTCCTCTGCAACCTAGTTACAAAAGATCGCTTAGTTAGCAAAACCATCTAACTTGGAGCGCTTGTTGAAAAATCATATTGCCCGCAATCTAAACTTTGGTAACGACATTCATGTTGTAACTTAATCATCTCAGTGGCAATATGTCTACTCTTCTGGAATCAGTGCTTCAAAAACAGCTCACCGATTCAAGCTGAACAGTTTGCGCAGTATCATCTCTGGGCATCCTCCCTGCGAAAACAACACCGCTGAAAAAAAACAACAAACAAACAAGATAGTCACACCAGTGAGACGCGTTTATTGGAAAAAGCGCACGTAAGCGATGTATGTTAATGCGTCATTTTGAGGGTTTCCCTTCCCCTCTTCGTTATTTATTGATACTGATGGGGGACATAATTGTTTGGAAGGGTCTGAATGGCCCTTGACGTCCAATACATGCCGACCCGTCTTACAAGAAGTCAGGTCACGATTACTCAAAATAGAAGCGAAGTCAATTACCAGAAGTCAGGTTGCCAAGCCAGAGGTTGATCAGATTCGGATCATGACGGCTCCACACAGCACAAACAAGATCCGACGTTCCAGTTACTAGCTAGTTGGAATAGTTGAGATCAAAGCAACCTTTCTTGACGCCTATTTAGCTTAGCTGGCAACCTACAACGGATGGGACTGGGGAAGTTAGAGAGGGAAAGGATCTGGCGAAATCTCTAGGCAAAATATCGAAATGTTTGCAATACCTGGGTGTTAATTGTATTGCGTAGCTCAATAATACTGCTTAGTGTATTACCTGTAAACTACGTTATCTTCGATTCCAAATTCACTCCGCAAGGAAGACTGTAAATCCCAAACGCTTGACAAACGAGACCTGCGTCTATTTGTGCGGTCCGCGTCGCTTTCTTTTCTTTGTTGCAAGCTTCTACGTCCCTGGAGAACACATGAATAAAATAAGCGCTTCCAGCTTAATTGATTTTGGGAGTTTCTGTCACCAGAAATGACGGAAAGTCGCTGAGGGGGGCGAAGCTCAAGAGACTTGAAGTGACAAGAGGCGGTTGCATAAGCAGGATAGCATCAGCCCAGTGTAGGTTAACGTAGCCTTCGTTTTTATCCAGCATACCCCTTTATTTTTTTCAACACTTAAATTATCGCTTATGAAGTTTTCAACTTTGTCGTTTTGATTCGTTCGGACAAAGAACTTTCATTCTACAAGAAATCTATATTACTGTGTCCTCGGACGTAACTCTAACATATAACCACTGCGACATCGAGAATACAAATTACAAAAGCGAGAAGTCACGCAAATTTGCACTTAGCGTAGCGATGATTCAGCAGACAGATCCTTTGATTGGAAGCGCATACTAGCGATCACTTTTACGTTGATGACCTAATCTTGCTCTAAAACGAAACATTTGCTTACTGCTGATTAACTAAAAGAAACAACAGTTTTAAATGAAAAAGGCCTTCGTAACTATGTATCAATTGTTGTAAATACCAACAGACAAATTTCCTTCTAAAATGATTAGTTTAATATCAGATTGCAAACGTGTTAAGGAAGAAAGCCTTACAGCGAAATGGAAAAATTAAAATGAAAGTTTGTCTTTAACCTGCCAAACCGCACCAACCTGCTGCAGGGGTCTCTCACGCATGCGTGCGTGTTTCTGTTTCCACCTGTCCAAGTCTCGCAGCTTCTTCTCTCTCATTTTCTCCAGGAAATTCTCAGCTTGTTGATGCTGTTTTTCCAGCGTGCTACGTCGCCTTTTCAAACACATGTCATGTTGCACTGAAAGGCAGACAAAAAAGAAACTTTGATTCGCTCGACCAGTTCAAGTATTGTATCCAAAAGTTCGTTCCACAGTTGCATCAGCTGATTATAGAAGAATACAGCCCCATGCTTCCCGTAGATATCAGAATTCTTTATATACAGCAACTGGTTGAATGCTATAACCACTAAGCTTTGGGTAGAGATATGGTGGTGGGTAAGGCTACATAACCGGATTTAACTATACAGGGCCGGATTGTTCAAGGATCTATTAAGCTAACCCATGTAGGATTAGTGAGAATTTTGTTTTCAGTTTTGTAACTTTTCGGTGAGGTTTTCTGTTTATACATCTTCGTCCTTTAGTTTTAAGCCTGAGAAATCCACACAAAATATAAGAAGTGAAAACATTGTTATACAGGAAAAATTGATACTTCGGTTAAATTTTAATCCTCGGTTAGCGTTAGGCGCTTTCAAACAACCCGGGGCAGATGTCCTACTAACTGCAGCCTCGTTGATCTCCCGATAACACCTGTGCGAGTTCGCCGCTCGTTTGGTCGGTTTCCGGCCGAAGAATCTCGTTGAACGGGAAAAAATATCTGGTACCAATCTCAAGGTACCCAAGTTAGTTGGATCATGGTGCCGGCGCAAAGCCGCCACGCCATGGGTCATAACAGAAAGTGAACTCAGATAAAAGGAAACTAGGATTTTGCAGAGCACTCGTGACGCAGCTCAAGTTCTCTTAGGCGGTTTCTCGCTGGAGACGCTCTGACGATTTTCTCGAACTCTCTTAATTTCCATTATATGTCTATAAAAGCAGTATTACTTGACATAAATATTTGATACCTTGGCTTTTACGCCGTTGTTGCGCCACAATCGATGTTCTTCTCGCCACATTTCGTTCATGTTCCTGCTTTTCTTCTTCCTCTTGTTTTCGTTTCTCTTCCTGCCGAGCCAGTGACAGCGAGCAACGACGCTTCCAGTTCTCTTTCAACTGAAAAATTGGGATGTTACTTAGTACATCTTACAGTAGACATAAACCAAGCCATGTACCACAATACATGCTCCTATCAAACAGCCCTCACTCCTTATCATTGATGCTGTGTTTTGTGATGAGTGCCCCTGTTCCAACAAGCACCCTCATAGTATAAAATATATATAGAAATATTTGCTATGTGTGCACAACATCCAAAATCAGTCCTCCCAATACCGATTTTAGTTTAGCTTCACGTAGAGCAACGGATGAGAAAGAGTACGAGAGTAAATGTCCCATATAGGCGTCAATCTCAAGGTAATCTCTATCAATATACTTTCTTGCAAGGCCTGTAGCTGTCCAGACACCGTTTGTTATTGGCTCACGAAACAATACATAAATGATCCAAACGATGTCCCGATCTCTCGAAACAATAGAAGCTACAGCTTATCAGAACCAATGAAAAAACAGGTCTGAAACAGGTGCTGGACTACTCAGATTAACAGCCAGAACCAGATTAACAACATTGAAGTAGTTTTAATGCGTAGGTAATTTATGCAAAGGACACGATTATCAACGGCGACAAACAGACGCTCTCTCCGAATTTTTTATTTTGAGGAGGGTGGCTGTAACACAAGCTAGATTTGAAGATCATGTAAAGCATTATCATTTATTACAAGGGTTTTATACACGGTAATTCAAAGCAAAATTAAAGTAACCGGCTTTTAAACAAACCGACTTGGCAGAATAAGTGGGTTACCTGCCTCGTCCTCACGCGTCCATGCTCGGTTTAGGTGCGGTGCGCGTGGAGTTATGGGACTGTTGCACTCGCTATAACGTCGTATGCACTTCGCGCTTCGTGACCTAACCATCAAGCACCGCGCATCCAGTCACCGACAAAACGTAACGGGGCCTGAGGACCAGGCAGCTGGGTTCATAGGTTGTGTCAGATGACTTGAATACCAAATAACTTTTACCTTTTGTTCCTTCTCCTCGATCAAAGTTTGTCTCCTCTTTTTCAACAAATTTTCTCTCTCTTTGTCGGTAGAATTTCGTTCCACAAGAAGACGGATTTTGATTTTCTTCACCTAGAAAACAAAAAAGGTAATACGATACCAAACATTACGATGACTTCAAATAGTGTATCTGTCACCATTTATACACGAAAGGAATTTTTCTTTCATCCTCAAGTGATCCGTGTGGACCTTTGCTTGGCACGTATTAAATGCATGGACGTTGTTGGGTTGTTTCCGTCATTGAATGAAATTGTGTCCTGTCTCTGTTTGAAAATTGACAAATGAAACTGTGAAGGCAAAATCCAACACTATTGAATAATCCGAAAAAAAAGTCAACCTTGGCTTTATCAATTAGTTTTGTAGTGATCGCAGTGGCGGATCTAGGGGATCTTTTGGGTAAAAAGAATCGCCGAAGGAAGAAAAGCCAGCTGGGTAAGTAAGAAAGAACGCCCCCCTCCCCACTTAGCTCAAGGTCTAGCTACCCCCCCCCCCTCCTATAGCTCAAGGTCTGAATCCGTCACTGGATCATCTCCCTTTGCGCTTTCATCGCTATTTCTCCCCTCCCCTCTTCCCCTCACAAAGAGAAGAATTCCATATTGATAATCGTATAGCTTAACAGCCAGAGAGTTTGAAGAGTGGGAGAGTCGATCCCCAAAAAGGTCTTATTTCCAAGGTAATCCCTCGCAATTTATTTTTAGGTCAAACCCTGGCTCGAAAATTCCAGAAGGATCCAGAAATAGAAAATCCTGTGAAGTTAATTTTGCTCGCTTGCTCATTTCCATCCTCCACGAAAACATCCACGCAACGCTCGTGGCAACATCCGAGGGAGAACTGGGTACCATACTAAAAATAACTTGAGATAGATTACCATTCTCTTACTCTTCATCGTCTCTTGCTCCAGCCTCGTTACCAGAACTTTTCCCAGTCTCTAGGAGAAAAGCCCTGGGAACGAGGTTGCAAATGCTCTGAAGGGGTTTATAGTTTCTGATTAGCTGTTACTTACGTGCGAAAAAACAACCTATCAGGAAACACTTTAGAACTATGTCAGCTACGTCACGGTTTGCACATCTTGAAAGTTTAGCTTCAAATTTTTCAGTCCACGGTTTGTAATCCTAGTTAATCTTCCCCATCCTCAAGCATCCTTGTTCCCTTATAGTTTAATATTATCTATTTGGTGGTTTCTTTTTATCTTAGTAAACTATTATTTCAGGTTTCCTTTCATTTAAAGGTAATTCTGTACGTGGCCAAAATAACTCAAAATACCGTGACTGAGCTCATTTAACTGTTTCTAATTGCCTGTTTACTTAAATACTAAAGCTTTTTGTATCTAAAATTTCCTACGAACTTTTTCTTCTTCTTTGACTTTTTCCTCTTGCTTTGTAGCAAGGTTCTTCTCTCTTAAGCTCTCGTTTAGATCTCTTTCTCGTCTCTTTTCTTCTTCGAATTTTTCTCGCCTTTTTCGATCTATCTCTTGCAGTTTGAGATATTTTCGCCGATCTAACTCTCGGCGTTTAGCGCCACGTTCTTTTAAGTCTCTGGCTTTCTGCTCTCGCTCACGCACGATGCTGTAAAGTTCTTCGTCTCGGAGAAGCTGTTCACGGGCTTGTCTTTCTTTCCAGAGTTGTATTTCCATCTGCCGCTCTCTTCGGCGTTGCTGATGTACTCGATCCAGTTTCAGTTTTCTGAGCCACTGGCGGAACATGTTGAATTCAAGAAGCGTACATTTGACATAGCCACTATTCGTAATAAAACCTTTAAAGCAGAAAAGTAGAAACAAATTAAAACTGCAAATACAATGTAATCTTGATGTATAACTAACACTGAAGATACCAGAGATTTTGCAACTACCCTTTAACTACACATAAACATCTTTCGATACTATCCTCGGGTAAAAGTTTAGGGTGAATGTTGAAAAATAGCTTGGGCGGTCCAAAAGGCCTTGAACAACCCAAACATATCAATAAATAAACTTCTCTTGATAAACGTCTGGAGTAAATATTGACAGTAAGGTTACCAAAGCAAACCAAACTCTTGGCTTTCTGCGAAGAAATCTTGTCAACTGCCCTGAATCAATTAAAGAATTAGCTTATAAAGCACTAGTGAGACCTCATCTGGAATATGCAAGCCCGGTGTGGGATTCCTGGATTGACAAGCATATAAAGCAAATAGAAGATGTCCA